>Ga0209544_1000248_pt1 | contig 82316 bp, 74 predicted proteins | sample MesohylPK_FD_187297 | JGI IMG/M metagenome (GOLD analysis project Ga0209544, IMG submission 187297) | Host-associated microbial community of the marine sponge Aplysina aerophoba from Gulf of Piran - sponge mesohyl, lysed by proteinase K... | ecosystem: Host-associated > Porifera > Sponge >... | reverse complement strand
TCTCCCCTAAGTCCGTGTACTCCACTTCCACCCTGAGCGTCCTGCCGACCCCTTCCGACGGGTACACCATTAGGGTCTCGCCGAATCCCTCGGGGGTGTCGTCTCCCGAGAAGAACCAATTGATTTCGAAAGCATCTTCGCCGGTTGGCAGGCCGTCGGCATCCATAATGGTGCTCGTGTCCACTGTCAGCACTACAGAAACGCGCGGCTCACCGATAATCGTCGGCCCGCCCGTTGGCGGATCGTTGATCGGGGTAACATCAATGGTCATGGTATACGCGTCGGCGCTCTCCGCCGTGCCGTCGTTGACCTTGAACGTGAAGCTCGCGTAGTTCGCGCCGTTGGCGTTCGCGGCCGGGGTGAACTGGAGGTTGCCGTTCTCGATCTGGGCCCTCATCGCGACGTCGTCCGCGGTCACCGAGGTCCCCGAGAGCGCGAGCGAACCGGCGGTTGGCAGTGTCACGATCTTCACGCTCTCCAGCCTGTCGCCGCTGTCCGAGTCCGCGAAGTTGAAGTTATTTACAGTGAATGTGTGCGACGTGTCCTCATCCGTCGTCACCGTGCGGTCCGAGGCCGTTGGCGCCGCGTTCTGGGCTTGTGCGGGGAGCGCCGCGGCACCGAGGAAGAAGGGGAACAGGAACGCCGAAGCGATGTGGCCAAGCCGCGCAACCGCGCTTGTCCCCATCCGCGGGCGACACCGCTTGCGCCGCCGCCGGTCCGCTTCCGCCGGGTGGGCAGGCGCCGTCCCCGTGCGGGGGCAGCCATTGCGGCTTCCCCGAGCCGACTCCTTGCCCCTGGCGTCGAGCGGACCGGTGTCCGATAGCGGGTGCCCGGCCAAGGAGGCGCCGCGAACGTCCCCGGCGGCCTTGATTCCACGGGTGTCTTGCATGCGGATTCCGTACATTCTGTTCTCCACTTCCGCTTCTCGTGCCGGCTCATCCGGCGCCCGATCGCTGACTGTCGCGTTTCGTTACAAAGCCCTCGGTCGCTCCCTTGAGCGGCACGCCGCTTCGAAGCCGAGCGCGGGGGGTCTGATTGTGTCCTGCTGTCCGGGGGAACGAGGTCGACGAACGCAAGCCGTTTGTCGGAGTTGCGTTCGTTCGCGGAGCGGCAAGCGGGATGAGCCTAATCAGTGAAGGCGCCCCCGCCGCGGCTGTCGCCGAGCCCTCTAGTGCCGGAATGTTCCGAATTGAACTGGTGAGAGACCGACCATCGCCACCGGGTCATTCGACCCCCTCACCCACGCATCCCGGAGCAAAATCTGTCGCACCCTAGCGAATTTTTTACGTTTATGCAATATCAATATTATATAGAAACGAGGCTCAGGCGCCGCGGACTCGTGGGCGAGCCCGAAGGAAACACGCCCTCAGGACAGGTGTAGCGAGGCGAAGTCAGGTGTAGCGAAGCGAAGGCAGGTGTAGCGAAGCGAAGTCAGGTGTAGCGAAGCGAAGGCAGGTGTAGCGAAGCGAAGTCAGGTGTAGCGAAGCGAAGGCAGGTGTAGCGAAGCGAAGTCAGGTGTAGAGAGGCGAAGGCAGGTGTAGCTAAGCGAAGTCGAGGGGCGCCGACACGGTCAGCTTCCGGACCGCCGGTGATCGGCTCCTCACCCCTCCTCGATGCTCAGAGAGGCCCCCAGCCGGTTCATGTCGTTGACGAAACCCGGATAGGACTGGACGAAGTTCTCGGCCCTGGACACCGTGATCTCCCGGTCTCCCTTGAGGCCCGCCACCGACAATGCCGTCGCCACCCGGTGGTCCAGGTACGCATCGAGCGTGGCGGAACCGCGATAGCCGCCGACCCCGACGATATCGAGGCCGTCGCGTCGTTCCTCGATGCGGGCGCCGATCTTGACCAGCTCCATCATTGAGGCGATCCGATCACTTTCCTTGTAGCGGACGTGCTCGCCGTTCACGATCCGTGTCGTCCCCTCGGCGAAACAAGCCAATACCGACAGGATGGGCACCAGATCGGGTGAGTGGGTCACGTCGATCTCCACCCCGCGCATGGGCTTCGAGCCGCGCACCCGGATCGTCTTGGCGTCCGCGTCGATGGTCAGATCGGCGCCCATTTCAAGCATGATGTCGACGATTCTCTTCTCGGGGTGAATGCTCGTCATGTCCAGGTTCTGCAAGGCAATGTCCGACCCCGGCGTGATGGCGGCGGCAACCATGGGCACCGACGCCACACAGAAATCGCCGGGAATGGTCAGGTTCGCCGGCTTGTACGTTTGTCCTCCGGGCACGGAATACAGATCCGGAGCGCGGCTCGCGTCATATTCGATCCCGAACGCGTCGAGCATCTGCAGGGTCATGTCGATGTAGGGCTTTTCGCGCAACGTATCGGTGACCCGGACGGTCACCCCGTCACGACTGAGCGGAGCGCAGATCAAGACGCCCGACAGCCATTGTGAAATAAAACCGGAGATCTCGGTTTCGCCGCCGGCGAAACCGCCGCCACGGACGATGATGGGCGCCGTCCCGTCGCCCTGGGCGGAATGGCACTGGACCCCCAGCAGAGACAGACTGTCCAGGAGCGCCCTCATGGGCCGCCTGCGCAGAGACTCGCCGCCCGTGAAAACCGTCCATCCCGGGCATGCCGCCGCGACCCCCAGCAAGAACTGAAGCGTGGTGCCCGAGTCGTCGACGTCGATGACGTCGCCGGGCGTACGATAGTCACCACCGTCAATGACGCAGGTATCGCCGGCGAACTCGATGGTCGGGCCGAACGCGGCGATGTTCTCGGTCGTCGAAGTCATCTTGCCCACGAAGGCCCCGGTCACGTCCGTGATGGTGCTCCGCCCGTGGGCGAGCGACGCCAGGATCATCGCCCGCGTGAAATGGTATTTCGACGAGATGACACGGATGGAGCCGTGCAGACCGTCGCAGGGTCCGGATTTGATGTTCATCGTGGCGTTCCTCAACTGGAAATTGCATGGCCGGCGACATGACGATTCTCGCAGGAGCCGCCAGAACGATGTTGTGGGCTATTTGTGCTCAGACACTCGCCTCGACATTGCGCCGAAGCCATGGCGCCAGCCTGTCAAAGCGGAACGTCCCGTCTTCGTACAATCCCGAGATGAAAGCGTAGGCATCCTCTGGGCTGGCCGTCAGCCGCACGCCATTGATCGCCAAGAACGTGTACGTCGCGGCAAAGGCCACGCGTTTGTTACCATCGACAAACGGATGGTTCTGGGCGAGACTCTCCCACAACGCTGCGGCTTCCTCCACGAGATCAGCGTAGTAGCCAGTCTGCGGCCTATAGAGCGCCGCCTCCAGAAGACCGGCGTCCCGAATCCCCTCCGATCCTCCGTACCGTTCAATCTGGTCCGCGTGAATGGCAAGGACTTCCGCCAACGTGAGGTAGTCACTCACTTGGCGAGCTTCTTGTAGAGCTCGCCGTACTTGTCATGACTGGCGAGATAAGCCGCCATGACTTGCGGCCGGGGTCGGGCTTGTCTTCGTTTTTCGATCAAATCGGCAAGTGCCTCATCCACGAGCGCCTGAAGCTGCCGGCCTTCCTGCTCAGCAATCGCGCGGATGGAGGACAAGATTTCGGAATTGACCTGGGTAGCGAACTTTTCACGAGTCTTGGACATAGCGCACTTCTCCTCGGGCAACTCCAGCATGTCATGACAAATCATGACGTGTCAAGAAAGTGCTCCGGCCAACTAGCGCCGAATACACACCTGTCGGAGTTGACAAACTACCGGCCAGCGATTTCGCCCCCCATCACCTTCGTCTCGGTTCTGTTCCCTTTGTTTCAATTTTGTGCCCTTTGCTACTCTTGGAAGGACGAGGGGCAGAACACTCACTGGGTCCCTTTCTGGCCAGAGAACTACGGAAACCGCGTATTGCAACCGCGGTGCGCCCCTCTCAGACGTCGAGGCCCGCTCGGGCCTTGATCTTTTTCCACGGCAACCCGCTTGGCCCACAGGTACCTTGGACACGGTTCTTGGATGCTGACCCGGTTCGAGGCCGGCATGAATTGATGATTCTCATCACCCTCTCCATTATCCTTTTGCTCCTGGCCGGATGCGGCGGCGGCAGCCCAACCCTACGGCCTCCCGAACCACCACCATCTCAGGACCTCCGCGTCGTTGACGCCGACACCATCGACATCGACGGCGTCCGCTACCGCCTTCACGGGATCGACGCCCCCGAGTCCTATCAAACCTGCCGCGCGTGGGGCCACACCTGGGAGTGCGGCAACGCGGCTACGCAGGCTCTCCGTTCCCGCATCGACAGCGCCGTCTCGTGCACCCATACCTCCACCGACCGGTACGACCGTGCTATCGGGCACTGCTCCGTCGGAGACGAGGACCTCAATGCCTGGTTGGTTCGCAACGGTTGGGCTATCGCCTACTACACCACCGACTATGTCAATGAGGAAGCCCAGGCCAAAGCCGCGCGCCGGGGCATCCACCGCGGCCAGTACGTCGAGCCATCCGCACGACGCAGGGGAGAGCGGCTGCAGGGCGAGGACACCCTGGCGTGGGTCGCCACGGGCCCGGTCGACGTCCCCGCGCTCGCCGACAGCCTTCTGTGGGGCGCCGTCATTGATGGCGAGATGCTTCAGGACAGCGTCTTCGGCCTCACCGACGCCGGCGCCGTCTCCTTCGGCGACTGGCAAGCCGTCAATCCCACCGAGACGGCGGCCTGGACAGGCTCCATGATCGCCAGGAACGCCGCAGGAGCCCGAACTAAGGGATCCGCACGCCTCACCGTCGACCTCGAGCCGCATCCTGAAGTCGATTTGACGCTCTCCAGCCCCAGCACAGGCCCCCTCACGTGGCAGGACGTCCCGCTTCACGCCGGTTCCTTCCAGTCCGACGACCAAACCATGCACGGACGCTTCTACGGACCTCGACAGACCGAGGCTGGAGGGGTGTTCACTCGGCATGGATGGGTCGGTGCGTTCGGCCTCATCGGATCACAGATCGAGCTTGCGACCGGCCCCTGATGGACGGGGAGGAATGACGTCAGCGCCCAGGCTGTCCCGGTCGTTCTCGCTCATCGCGATCACCCATCATCCCCTGAAACAGTGCTCATTGTGCCAGGTAAGGGCAACCGGATCGGGGCGCTGGGTGGCTTCACGCGGCGCGCTGATCCGCTGACCGTGTAGGGCATAGTAATCCCGGCCGTTGTCAAACTCTTCCTTGATGCGGCGGCTGACCTCGAAGTCGAGATCGGGCGTGACCGTCACATAACCGGCGTCGAACAGGCTGTGGATGTCGCGCCGCAGCAGGAGGCCGTTCCGGGCCTCGTGTTCGCCGCCATCGCCATAGGGACGGATATGCGCCGCCTCAAGCGCTGGCAGGGTCCGCTCCTGCGTGACAGCGCAACGCCGCCCATAAATGTCGGTCACCAGCACACGGAATGCCCCCTGCCCGAGGCGGAGCCGGATGAGTTGGGGCTCCCCGAACCGCGCCTGCTCTTCGGCTATGCCAGGGAACAGCTGCCGGGCCGAACGGTCGTTGACCGCCTCCCACAGGGCCAGCCCCTCGGCTTCGCCCGTGTTGTAGGTCTTGAACGAGACGATGTTCGGCGACCAGCTTTCCGGTACCGGAATCCAGTCGGCCTCGTCGAAAAAGAACGGTTGGGTCAGGATGCGGCAACCGAAGGCGAAGTCGCTACGGTCGTCCGGATCCGCCCCTGCCGAGGGTGCCCAGAAATTGACCTCGCTGAGGTCCGGCTGCCGCCGCAGCATCTCGAACCAGTCGTCATCGGTGACAGCGATGATCAGATTAATGGGTAATTATCTACTTGACCAAGTTGCATACATGATGTAGACTCAACTCATGTTTTGGTCGTTGTCGTCCTTCTTCGGGTCTTTGGAGCGTTCTTCCACCACCTTGTCCACTTCGGTCATGACTTCTTTGCCGAAGATGGTCTCCATGAGGTCGTGGTCATTCCGCTCCAGCGCGTCGGGTGGCAACTTCTTTTCCTTGGAGGGTTGAGTCATGGATCTCGTCTCCCTTATCGACAAGTTCAATTGTGACGACAAGTGCCGCGAGCTTCTTGAAGAACTCCGCTGGTCGAACGGTGTAGCATGTACCCGTTGCGGTAGCCGCGAACTGCTGGACCTTCCGAAACACAACCGTTGGGAATGCAAGTCATGTAACTACCAGTTCAGCGTGACGGCCGGAACCATCATGCATGATTCCCACCTGCCCCTGCGCAAGTGGTTCCTCGCTATTTACCTCATGTGCGAATCCAAGAAGGGCATTTCCGCTAAGCAAATGCAGCGTACCCTCGGAATCGCCTACAAGACGGCTTGGTATCTCTGCCATCGTATCCGCGAAGCCATGGGTAACGACCCCCTTGACGGCCCTACGCTGGTCGGTGTTGTCGAAGTGGACGAAACCCACGTGGGCGGCAAGGTGAAGGGCAAGGGACGCGGGTACAAGGGCAACAAGGCCATCATCGCCGGGGCGGTCCAGCGTGACGGGCAGGTTCGGCTTGAGCGTATCCCGGACGTGAAGCGCCACACCCTCCATGCCTTCATCAACCGCGCCGTCAAGGATGAAGCTGAAGCCATCTACACCGACGAACTCCAGTCCTACCTCGGGATTGCTGACCACAACACGCGGCACCAGACCGTCAATCACTCCATCGAGGAATGGGTTGTCGGCGACGTGCACACCAACAGCATTGAAGGAGCCTGGAGCCTGTTCAAGCGTTCGCTGGTGGGCGCATTCCACAAGATGAGCGTCAAGCATCTGGATCGTTACCTCGAAGAACTGGAGTGGCGCTACAACAACCGCAAGAACCCTCACATCTTCCGCGACACGCTGGCGCGGATCATGAACACTAGGCCGCTGGAGTTCCGGGAACTCATCGGCTAGTGTTCCTTGCCGTCAATTTGAGAGCTTCTGCGTTTGGATTTGTACTCCACCGCTGGTTAATCAACGCAATGCGCGCCTGCGCTTCCTTAATTCCGTACTTCTCTACCACGGGAATCATTCGGTAAAGTATTTGACCGGAAAAGTCTAAGTTATTCTGCGTCTTACCATCTACGGTCTCCGGGAATCTTGGAAGAAGCCTGTTTTCCCGTAGCTCATCTAGCTCCATACTAACAATTCCGCTCCACGCACTCATATTCGGCATAACGGTGTCGTCCTCAACTATTGCGTCTATATCAGCAGCGATTCGTCGCATTATGTTTGAATAATAGCCTCGCTTTTCCGTCACCTTGCGTTGAACAAACTGCGGTACATCTGTTATCAACAATTGCACCAACCATACGCCGAAACCAACGATCATCATAACGCCGAACCATGGCAACAGCGCCTGCATTATCGGCCAATTTGCCGCCACAAGAGTCACCACATCCAGAATGTCGTTGGGGAGCATAAGCCCACCAGCGAGGCCGGCAATGGAGATAGGGTATCTACGATCCATCCCATTGGCCTATCCCTTGTGTCGTGCTTTGTCAAGTGGATAATCGCCGAATTAATGCCCATACTCAGCCGCCATCATTCGATGCCGGAGCCGCCGGCAGGTCCGGCCAGTCCAGCCTGTCGAGCGTGTCCTGGGGAACCTTGCCATGGGCATCAAACGCCGCCTGAAGCCGGTCGCCAAGCCACGACCGGCCCGCCGGGGAAAGCACGACGGCGGCATGTTGCATGAATGCTCTTCGCGGGTTGGTGTTCTTCCCTTGACCGCGCGCCGCATTGCGTTGCGTCGGCGCGAACGAGTCGGCTTCCAGCGCGTCCATCAGTTCGTTGAGAGAAACCCCGTTCGCCATCGTACCGGCGATGAACTCGGCGTGATGGACTCGGATGTATCGTGGCCACTTTTCCTTCCACGACCTGCGCGCGATATCGGCGAATGTCGCATCGTCCCGGCCCGGCTCGTGCTTCATGCCGAGCGCACGGCCCAAGATGCGAATGTCGTTCGGATCGCGAGTCAGCCGGGCGATGAAAATGATGGCGTCCTTCTGAACCCCGCTCGGCCGCTTGGAGGCCGGATACGCGACGGTCCAGTGGCAGCCCGCCCGCTCGACCTCCTCGATAGTGGGGCACGACAGCGGAACGCGATTGTCGCCTTCCCCCAGAAACTTGACGAAGGCCTGCGGCGCATCGGCCACGGCAGCCGACAGTCCAACGGGAAAAGGATCGACAACTCCGGCATCGGCCCCGAAATCCCCAAGACCCGTACGTTCGCTCGGCCGGGCGCCCAGGGCGCGGTGGCGGGTGACGGTTTCCTCCCAAGCATCGACCTGATCGAGTACGAGGTCGTCTTCCTCGCGACGCCAAAGGTCATCGAAATAGGCCCGGCAGGTCGCGATGATCGGCGCATTCTCGGCCACCAGGCCGAACTCGTGGTTCCGGTCCAGCGATGACTTCGTAAGGTTGGCCGATGTGATGATGGCGCGGCTCCCGCCGAACAGATAAAGCTTGGCGTGAAGTCTACGGCTGTCCCGAACCCGCGCGCCAGCATCGAGCAGTCTGCGCAACGCCGCGACATCGCTGACACCCTCGGCGAAGTCGGCCAGGTTGAAGCGAGTAATGACCCGAACCTTGCCGGGTTGATGAGATAGCAGGCGGTCGAGAGCACCCACCTTGATGAACGGACAGATAACCCGAAGTGCGCTGACGTCCGCGAGCAAGGCGTCGGTCAGTTCCGTACCCCACCCCGCATCCATCAACCGGACCATCGTGCGGCCACCTCCCTTCCCTCAGGCGGCCCCAGCGCCTCGTGCAGCAAGGCATCCAGGAGGCGGGCACGGGTGGCGTCGGCGGTGGTGAGGGCGGTCTCCAGCCGGTCGCAGAGGGCCATTAGCTCATCGAGCTTGGCGACGATACGGTGTTGCTCAGTGAGGGGTGGGAGGGGGATCGGTAGATCGCGCAGGATCCCAAGATTCAAACCTTTATAGGCGATGCCCCGCAAATTGTTCTGAATGTGTCCCCAGAAATAAGGTGACAACATCAGGTAAACCAAGAATGGCCCAGACAGGTCGGCGGCAATTGGAATTACTGCAACCTCGCGAGCGACATTGAAGCCCCTCAGCTCTTCCGGTACCAATGAAACTCCGCCAAGTGTTCCGCGAACATTTATGACTACTTCTCCGCCTTCTAGGCGGGTTCGCGCATATTCGGCTTCGATTGCTTCATCGACTCTTCGAACGCCCGACAACTCGATGAAACCGGGACGCACATCGCTACACCGAAGTGTCGGAACGCCGCCTGTTTTCGGTTCAGCGCCTAACTTGATTACGCCGTAGGAGATCCGTCGTTCTGGATTGAGGATTTGCTGTACCTTTGTCCACTCCCAACCCTTCGGACACTCGAACGGAGTATCACCAGTGTCTTCGACCTTGGTCTGGCGAACAACGCCAGAAGACGCACCAAGATTCCGCAAGAGATCGGCAGCTGGTTCGTCTGCCGGGTCCTGTTCGACCAGTTTTCCTCGAACTGCGAGATCTAGGATGGTCTGGTGGAGGGATTTCATCCGGTCGGGTCGGGTGACGAGCAGGGCGAGGTTATTGAGAGCGAAGATGACGTGGTTCTGAAATGCCGCCGGGTCGGGATCGGGCGCGCCCAAGCGGGCGAGGCTCGCCGCCGCCAGCCGGTCCCTCGTTACCTCTCGCTCTGTCCGTGCTGCCTCCAGCCGGTCGCACAGCGCTATCATTTCATAGACCTTCGCGGCGATGCGGTGTTGTTCAGCGAGGGGTGGGAGCGTCAAGGCAACTGCCTCTAGCCTCGGCTTTGTAATGTGTTGCAGCCCGGCCCCCCCATGGGCTTTCTCGATCAGTTCGAGCAGTCGGGCGTTGATGGCGATTTTCAGGAAATGCTTGTCGAACACACCCCCTAGTAAGTCTGACTTGAAGATGTGCTGGTTCAGCACTGCTGGTCCGCGGTCCCAAATATGTGCGCCAAACGATGTTCCGGGCGTGCCGGACCAGCTAATCAGAAAATCGCCGGTATCAATGAGAAATTTTGGTCTCACTTCACCATCAAAGCGGTTGAAGGGTGCTTTAGGGTCGTTTAGGTTCTGGATGCGAACGATTTGAAGTCCGCTCTCAGTCCAATCAGTGGGCTTGAATGCGCGACCGTTGATGAGATCGATTGCTTCTCCGAGTCGCACCAGTCCCCAATTCTGCGGAACATCGAACGGCACATCCTCGTCCGTTGTCTCGGGCCATTTCTTGATCCTTTTGATCTCGCCAGCATCTAACCGCCTCTTCCAATCGGCTTGGATGAGATTGCGAAGTTCAGCGCCATGTCCGTCCTTAGGGTCCTGCTCCACCAACCTACCGCGCACGGCCAAATCGAGGATGAACCGCCGCAAACGCCGGATGGCGTCGGGCGCATCGGAGATGTGTTCGTAGTGGGCGAGTAATCGGTCGGCGTTCAACTCGACAGCGCCTCCGCCAGGATCGCCTTCAACTGATCGCGCAGGGATGCCGCCTCTGCCTCGGCGACCGTCAGGTCCGCCAGCAGTTTCTCGGGGTCGCCGTGATCGCCGACAACAGTATGCGGGTTCTTGATGTCGAGGTTATAGCCGCGCGCCTTGATGTCGTCGGCCGCCACCTTCCAAGCGCATTCCGTATCCTCGCGGTCCTCGCGTTTGGCGCCGCCCCACCAGTCGATGCAGCCTTGCAGATGCTCGAGCCGGATCGGCCGGGTCATAGAATAGGCCTTTTGACCCTCGGGCACGAGGTGTTGGTAAAACCAGATGTCCTTCGTCGGCTCGCCCTTCTCGAAGAACAGCAGGTTGGTGCCGATTGAGGCATAGGGGCGGAACACGGAATTAGGCAGACGGACGATGGTGTGGAGGTTGCACTCCTCCATCAGGTGCTCCTTAAGCCGGGTCTTGACGCCTTCGCCGAACAGCGATCCGTCTGGCAGCACCACGGCAGCGCGCCCGCCCGGTTTCAGAACGCGCACGATCAGGGCGAGGAAAAGGTCCGCCGTTTCCTTGGTGCGGAAGTCCTGCGGAAAATTGGACTCGATGCCGTCCTCCTCCTTGCCGCCGAAGGGCGGGTTGGTCAGCACGACATCCACCCGATCCTTCTGTTCCCAACCGATATACGGGCGGGCCAGGGTGTTGTCGTGGCGCACGAAGCTGGCGTCCTCGATGCCGTGCAGAAGCATGTTCGTGACGCAGAGCATATGGGGAAGCTGTTTCTTTTCGACGGCACGAAGCTCGGCCTGCATGTTTTGCTCGTCCTCGGGCTTCTTGACGTAACGGTTTCGCATGTGGTGCAGCGCGCAGGTCAGAAAGCCGCCGGTTCCGCAGGCGGGGTCGAACAGGGTCTCACCGGGATGCGGGTCGATGCGGTCGACCATGAAGGCGGTGACGGCACGGGGTGTGTAATATTCACCCGAATTGCCCGCCGATTGCAGGTCGTTGAGGATTTGTTCGTAGATATCGCCGAAATGCTGGCGTTCAGTCAGATTGTTGAAGTCGATCTCGTTGATCTTGTTCACCACCTGGCGCATCAGCTGGCCGGATTTCATGTAGTTGTAGGCGTCCTCGAACACGTCGCGCACGATGCGGCGACGGTCGCCGGGCTGGCCGGTCATTGACAAGTTCTTCAGGGCCGGGAAGAGGTCGTCGTTGACGAAGGTCAGCAGGGCGTCGCCGGTCATTCCCTCCGGATTCGCCGCCCAAAGGCGCCACTGATAGGCCTGCGGGATCGGCGAGGTGTAGTCGTCGCGCATCAACTCCAATTCCTGGTCCTGATCGTCGATAATCTTCAGGAAGAACATCCAGCAAAGTTGACTGATGCGCTGGGCGTCGCCGTCCACGCCGGTGTCCTGGCGCATGATGTTCTGGATGGACTTGACGAGGGTGCGGACGGACATACTTATGCGGTCTCCTGGTAAAGGGCGGATTGAAGTTCATGGACGGCCTCGGAAAAGCCGTCCTTGCCGCCAAAGGCGTTGATCAACTGCACCGGGGTGCCGAGTTCACTGAACGGGAAAATACGCAACACTGTGGCGTCCTCAAGGTTAAGCATCCCTTCATCCGCGTACTTGGCCAACAGCGCGTCCAGCACGGCGTGCGCCCGATCTCCGTACTTCGCGAACACATCGTGCTTCTTGACGTTGTCGGCCCGCTCGCGCCGGGTCAGCGGTTTGGCATCGAACGCAACGTGGCATATCAGATCGAAGGGGTCGAGGTCCTTGCCCAGTTCTTCGGCGATGGGATCAAGCGGCAGGCCCTCGGCTTCCAACTCCTCGATGATCGCCTGCTTGCGCTCAGCGGCCTTCCAGCGTTTCAGGAAATCATCGAGACTGGCAAAACGTTTCTTCAGCGCCTTCTTGGTGAAGTCGCGCAGGGACTCGGTGACCAGCTTGCCGTTCTCGTCCAGATGTTCGACCCGCTCGGCGATGATGGTCGCGCCAACGCCGTCTACGTAGACCTTGCGCATGCCGCCACCAGCGGGCGGCAAGGTGATGTCCGGCGGACCATCGACGATGGTTTCGTCTTCACCCGGTTCAGTTGGGATGCCGTCCTCGCCGTCGTCAGGCGGTGATATGTCGTCGGGCGGCGTGATCGGATCATCGCCCTCCGGTTGGTATATCTGTACCGGTTCGCCGTCGAAATCCGGGTCGGCGAAATGGCTGGTCGCACCCCGGAAATCCATCAGAGTGAAATAGAACTTTCGGGTATCCTCGTGCACGCGGGTGCCGCGCCCGACGATCTGCTTGAATTCAATCATGGAACCGACCGCGCGGTCGAGCACGATCAGGCGGCAGGTCTGGGCATCGACGCCGGTCGAAAGCAGCCGCGACGTGGTGACCAACACCGGGTACTTCGAATAGGGGTCAATGAAGTTGCCGAGTTGCCCCTGTCCTTCGATGTCACTGCCGGTGAGACGCATGACATAGCGGTGGTTCTCGTCCACCATGTCGGCGTTCTCGTTGATCAAGGCTTGGCGCATACGAGCAGCGTGTTCCTGATCGACGCAGAAGATGATCGCCTTCTGGAACCGGTCGCCGCTTTCCTTCAAGTATTCGGTCACCTTGGCCGCGACGAGCGTCGTCCGGTCGTCCAGCACCAGCGTCCGGTCGAAGTCCTTGTTGTTGTAGATCCTGTCCTCGACCTCGTTGCCGTCGCGGTCGAGCTGGCCCTTTTCGGGTCGGTAGCCTTCCACGTCGCGGTCGATGTGAACCTTGATGACCTTGTACGGGGCCAGGAAGCCGTCGCGGATACCCTGCTTGAGAGAGTAGGAGTAGACCGGTTCGCCGAAGTAATGGATGTTGGAGACGTATTCGGTTTCCTTGGGCGTCGCGGTGAGGCCGATCTGAGTCGCCGACGAGAAGTAGTCCAGGATTTCGCGCCACGCCGAATCCTCGGCCGCGCTGCCGCGATGGCACTCGTCGATGACAATGAGGTCGAAGAATGTGGGCGAGAACTCGCGGAAGATCTTCTGGTGTTCTTCCGGCCCGGTGATCGCCTGATAGAGTCCGAGGTAAATTTCGTAGGCGGTGTCGACGCGGTGTTTGCCATCGATGGCGGTGGTCGGGTCCTCCGACGAACCGTCTTCGCGTTCAATGGTCTTTGCCTTTGTTGAGAGCTTGGCCATCGCCGGCCCGAACGGCCGGAAGTCATTGACCATGGTTTGGTCGATCAGAACATTGCGGTCGGCCAGGAACAGGATGCGCTTCTTGCGGCCTGCCTTCCAAAGCCGCCAGACAATCTGGAAGGCGGTGTAGGTTTTGCCGGTGCCGGTCGCCATGACGAGCAGGATCCGGTCACGACCCTTTGCGATGGCCTCGATGGCCGCATTGATGGCGTTGACCTGGTAATAGCGCGGCTCTTTGCCGCTGCCATCGTCGAAATAGTCTTCAAGGACGATTTGCTCGGCTTCCGGCGTCAGGCCCTTCCAGGCGCGAAAGCGCGCCCACAGGTCTCCGGGCGACGGGAAGCCATCGAGACCGAGAGTGGCCTCCTTCTCGGCGCTGGTCCCCGTCCGGTCATGGAACACGAAGCCGTCGCCGTTGGAGGAGAACACGAAAGGAATGTCGAGAGTCTCGGCGTAGCCCAGACCCTGTTGCATGCCGTCGCCGATTGCGTGGGTGTTGTCCTTGGCCTCAATCAACGCGATGGGGATGTTGGGCTTGATGTAGAGGATGTAATCAGCGCGCTTCCCCTTGCCCCGGCTGACCAGTTTGCCACGAACAATGATACGGCCCTTGGTAAAGCTGACCTCTTCGCGGATTTGCGACATCTCATCCCATCCGGCCTTGCGCAAGGCGGGCGTGATGAACTTGGTGCAAATGTCGCGTTCGCTGAGGCTTTTCTTGTCCATGGCGATCAGCGCCCATTGGGGGCCTGTGTCAAGGCCCAACCGCTTCAGCCCAAAATAGAGAAACGCGTAACGCACACAACGACCCACCCACTCAACGTCGGTATGAGCCGTCGGATTTTTGACAACCTACCGTGTTTTTGTATCTTGGAAAAGTCCAGTCGGGCGGCAAGTGTGGCGGAGTTTTCAAGCTCGATGCGCGGGACACCGAGAAGTTGAACGGGCGCGGGATGCAAACCAGGCTGCAATGGAGGGCGTCTACCTCGAAGCCGTGTACGGAAACCTGCTCCGCGCCGACAGGCCGTTCCTTCGGATGGAGGTCGAACGGTTGGGCCGGACGGGCAATCAGTTTGCGTTCAAGCGCACGACGTGAAGCGATGGGCCTTCTTCCATTCTGGAATCTGTCCCACCACCGAACCTAATCTATCGAAAAGAAGGCCGTTCTGAATCACGCCGGGTTTACCGGAGACGCGTCAGTGTGAGTGAGTCAGGCCACCAGGTTCGCCCCTGAGCGACTGTTCACCGAGCGGCCATCTCTCGCTTCACGTCGGCAAACGCGGCCTCTTCGAGATCGAGGCGGTCTCGAATAATCCGTTCGATCCAGACGTCCACGCTCTTCTCCCGGTGGAGGCGGGCGAAAAACGCGGCTCGCGTGGCTACCGGCGCAGACAATGGGACGCTAGTGGGCTTGGCTTTCCGGGCTCGGACAGGTTTTCCCCAAGCCGCGTCGTCGTCGGCTTCGGCAACGACGGCGTCATCAACTTCTCTTTCGGTTAAGGGTCTTGTCTTTTTCTTCATAGGGGCCATCCTGTAATGATCCGGACGACATCACCCGGTTTCAGTTGAAAAATGACCTTCAAACGCCGGCCGCCAACCGTTCGTCCGAGGAGTTGGTAACGATCTCTGTACGACTTGTTGCGACGGATTTCAAAGTCCGAGAAGAAGCACTCGACCGCTTCCTCGAAAGTGATTCGGTGGGAAGCGAGTTCATCCCGCTCGAAGTCATACTCAAAGTCAACTGGTGTAAATCGCGCCCAATTCACCATTTTTCGTTCTTCGAATACGTCCGAGCAAGCGTTGGCGGAGGGGGCGAGATTCGAACTCGCGGTCCACGTGTTAGGCGGACGCCGATTTTCAAGACCGGTGCCTTAAACCACTCGGCCACCCCTCCGCAAGGGACAACGGCTTGAAAGGCGGTACGTGGGCTTCATCCAATATACCGCATTGCCTTCCACGCCGCGTCTGGGGCTTCAAGAATAGGAGAATCCCGCCGGCATGGCAAGATTCCTCGCGGGAACGGCCAGTGTCGGCCGCACCCGGATCCTGCCTTGAAGGACTCCGGCCGAATCGGTACTCTGCGACGCATGGCTACCGGACTCGAAGAACAACTGGTCGTGGCGAACCTCATTCTCGACGATACCGGTCTCACGGTGCCGTTCGGCCACGTAAGCGTGCGCGTTCCGGGTACGGACCGGTTCCTGATCTCCCGCGCCATCGCGCCCGGTCTGGTGACGGATGAGGATTTCCTGGTGGTCGATCTGGACGGCAAGGTCCTCGAAGGGAAAGGCAAGTGGCACGGCGAGAGCTGGATCCACATTTGCATTTACCGGACGCGGCCGGAGGTCAACGGGGTGGTCCACACCCATTCCCTTTACGTGACGGCCCTGGCGACGGCGGAGGGGACGTTCCTGCCGGGAACGGTGTTCGGGTTCCCGTTCGCGGGGACAAGGCTCTATCGGAAGGCGGGTTTGATCAATACGCGGGCGCGGGGCGAGGAGATGGCGCGGATCATGGGGGCGGACGCGGCGGTGCTGCTGAAAGGCCATGGCGCGTCCGTCGCCGGGGCGTCGCTGGAAGAGGCGACGGTGAAGGCCATCATGATGGAGGAGGCGGCGAAGATCCAGCTTCTGGCGGGTCTGGGCGGCGGCGCCAAGCCGTACGCGGAGGACGAGTTGGCCGAGTTCGCGCGTGAGCTGGAGGAGCAGGCGGTCCGCAACGACCGCCCCGCGGGGCTGTTCGAACGCGTCTGGGCGTACTACGAGGACCGGGTCCGGCGCGGCCCCCGGCTCAGCTAGTCTTCTTGGCCAGGCCGGCCAGCACCTTCTCCGCGGTGATGGGCAACTCCGTGATGCGAACTCCGGTGGCGTCGAACACCGCGTTGGCCACGGACGGCGGCACGGGCGTGATCGAGTGCTCGGCCGCGGGCTTGGCGTTGAAGGGCCCGGGGCCGTCCGTCGCGCCCTCCACGAGGGTCGTCTCGTGGACGGGGACATCCCTGATGTTGGGCATTTTGTAGTCGCCGAGAGTGAGGGTCGACACCCGGCCGTCGTCCAGGGCAACCTCCTCCGACCGGGCCATCCCGAGCCCCTGGATGAGGCCTCCCTCTATCTGTCCCTGATGCGTTACCGGATTGATGACCACCGATACGTCGTGGAAGGTGCTCATGCGCCTCACCTCCACTTCCCCGGTCTCCGCATCGACCTCCGCGTCGCATATCTCCGCCTGGAAGATGTGCTGCCTCGGGCGTTCGAGCCCCTTGTAGTAGGCTTGACCCATAATGGGCTCCTCCGGCGGGAGGGCTGCGATCTCTTGCATGTCCATGCGCCGGCCGTCGTTCTTGAGGACGACCTCGCCGTTTTCCCATGACAGGGACTCGGGATCCACGTCCCATGCGTACGCCGCCTTGTCCCGCATATTCTCGATGAGCGCGTGGGCGGCGCGGGCGACGGCCTGCCCGGTCACGTGCGTGGCTCCCTGCCCCTTGATGCCGTCGTGGTAGGGCGCGCGGTTGGTATCGCCGACCTCCACCGCCACGCGCTCCGGATCGATGCCCAGGATCTCCGCCACCACCTGCTGCTGCATGGTGTGCACGCCGGTTCCCTGGTCCACGATGCCCACCAACATGCGCACGCTGCCGTCGGTTTGCATCACGATTTCCGCGCCCGACTCCCCCTGGCCCACGTGCCGGCACGCGAGCGCGATGCCCCTTCCCGTCAGGCCGCTGGGGCGCCGCGGGGCGAGCTTCGGCCGCTCCCAGAATGGCTTGGCCTTGAGCAGCACCTCGCGGCATCGGATGTCGAGATACTCGAAGCCCAGGTAGTTCGAGTCTCCGTTCACCATGCCGTTGAGCATGCGGAACTCGAGCGGATCCATGGCCATCTCATGGGCGATGATGTCCATGTGGCTTTCGGCCGCGAACACGGTCTGCAACTCGCCGGAGGCGCGCATGTAACCGCCGGGGACCTGGTTGGTGTAGACGCAGAGACTTTCCAACCGCGTATGGGGAACCCGGTACGCGCCACCCTGGTTGATGGAGCCGCTCATGTGCGCCGGCGGACTCGGCTTGAAGGCCCCGTAGGCGCCGCCGTTGTAAATCACCCGGCCCTCCCGCGCCCACAGGCGGCCGTCGCTCTTGACCCCGGATCGCAACGTGATCACGGCGGGATGGCGCGGCGCGGAAGCCATGAGCTCCTCGGTGTACGTGCGCACGATCTTCACCGGCTTTCCCGTGGCCCGGGCGAGGTAGTAGGCCAGCGGGATGTCGATGAGGTGATCCTTGCCGCCGAAGGAACCGCCCACGGTGACCGGACTGAACACGATCCGGTCGTTGGGAACGTCCAGGTAGTCGGCCAACTGGTTGCGCGCGCTGAACGGGGACTGGGTCGACGCCCATACCAGGACCCGCCCCTCGCCGTCGATCTCCGCCATGCAGGCGTAGGGCTCGATGTAGCCCTGATGGACCATCTGGGTCCGGAACGTGTGCTCGAAGATCCTGTCGGACTCCGCGAACCCCTGCTCCAGGTCTCCCTTGTCCGCGTACACCCGCGACTGCACATTATGAAGCTCCGCCGCCTTCGTGTAAGGGGCGTGGTAGGAAGGATAGTCGGGGTGGATCAACGGCGAGTCGGGCGCCAGGGCATCCCGCGGGTCGAAGACCGCGGGCAGCTCTTCGTACTCCACCTCCACGAGGCTCAACGCCTCCTCGGCGCTGTCCTTGTCGTCCGCCGCCACGGCGGCGACCTTGTCGCCCACGAACCGCACCCGGTCCTGTGCGAGGACCGGGCAGTCCTTCAGCGTCCGCCCCGTGAGCCTCGGGTCGACGTCATCCGCGGTAATCACGGCCTTCACGCCCGGCAGACGCCTGGCCCTGTCCGTGTCGATGTGTAGGATGCGGGCGTGCGGATGAGGGCTGCGGAGGATCTTGCCCCACAGCGCGTCCGGGCGCAGCACATCCGCGGTGAACACGGTACCGCCGGTGACTTTCGCCGTTCCGTCCGCGCGCGCCAAAGGTAACCCGATGGAATGATACTCAGCCATGCCTCATGCTCCGTGGTGCCGGACGCCGTCCTCCGCGCCGTCGCGCCCAACCGGTGACTCCCGACCGGTGACTATTTCCTGCCTACGACCTCACGAACGGTAGCGATCACATCGGCCGGCGTTTCGCGAATGACACCGTTGAGCATCTCCGCCACTCCTTCGCCGTCGGCCGGTTCCACCTTGAGCCTCGACCTCTCGGCGTCCCGTATGAAGTCCTTGTCCTTCACCATTCCCTGCCATGCATCACGGAGGGTCTTCACGCGGTCCTCCGGCGTGCCCGGCGGGGCGAAGTAAGGCAGGCTAACCCGGCCCAGGGCGTTGTTGACGGTCTCGTAAAACACGCCCGGATTGGGGTTCAGGTCGTAGACCGTGGGGACGTCGGCGATGCGCTGGTCCTTTTTGGGTCCGGCCTGCACCAGGGCGGGAATCACCCGTTTCTTGTGCCAGTGCGGGTTGCGCCTCATGACACCGGCCACCGTCTGGGTGCGGCCGTCGATTTCGCCCTGCTCCAGCGCCACGTCGGCCCTCCGGCTTTCGTATCCCGTGATGACCTTGAACTTGAGCCCCAGCGCCTTTTGCCACGCGATGTTGAAGAAATCGTGGGGCGCGCCGCCGCCCTGTGTACCGATGACGGGAGGCGTCTTCGCCTTCCGGACCGCGTCGAGACTCTTGTAGGCATCCGCCCTCAGGAAGAGTGCCCAGTTCGACTTGAACCACGCCCCCACCGCGGCGAATTTGCTCATGTCGTATTTCACTCCCTCGGCTTTCGCCAGTTGAAGGAAGTTGAGTCCCCCCGGCAGGCTGACGATGGTGAGGCCGTCGTTCTTCGCGATGTTGTACGCGTAGTTGGCCGCGAGCACGGATCCGCCCCCCGGCCTGTTGATCACGATGACCTTGGGTTTGCCCGGGATGTACTTCCCCAGGTGGCGAGCGACGATCCGGGCTTGCCCGTCCGCTCCCCCGCCCGGTGAATAACCGACGATAAGGCGAAGCGTCTTCCCCTTGTAGAAGGAATCGTCGGCGGCGCTTGCGGTATCGGAACCCTGGAGCCCAAGAGACCCGATCCACAAAAGGACCGTGAACACCATGAGGTATCGGCTTCCGGTATTGGACATCGTCTTGCCTCCTTGAGTTTGTCTGCCTTGTGCGTCCCCTTGCTTGTCATCGATCATGAGGCCCCGCTAGGAGCCCTTGGTCATGTGCCCGAAGACCTTCTCCGCGGTCACGGGGAGTTCCGTGATCCGGGCGCCGGTGGCATCGTAGACGGCGTTGACGATGGCCGGCGCGATGATGCTGATGCCGGCCTCGGCCACCGCCTTGGTGCCGAAGGGTCCGGGTCCCTCGGAGGCCCGCACCAGCGAGGTGGTGAGAGGCGGCAGGTCCCGGACGTTGGGCAACTTGTAGTCGCCGAGGCTCACGGTCGTGGGTTTCCCGTCGTCGAGCACGATCTCTTCCATCAAGGCGTAGCCCAAGCCCTGCACCACGCCCCCGTCGATCTGTCCCTGGTGGATCAAGGGGTTGATGATGTTGGCCACGTCGTAGACGAAGTAGAGCTGGTCCACCGCCACCGCGCCCGTGTCCTGGTCCACCTCCACGTCGGCCACCACCGCTTGAAACGAGTAGACGTCGGGCTTGTGTCCCACGAAACGGCCGTATCCGGTGATGGGTTCCTCGGACAGTCTCGCCAGCTCTTCGAGACTCAGGCGCTTGTCCGGACTGCCCTCGTGGATCACGGCTCCATCGTTCCAGGAGACCCCTTCCGAACCGGTCTTCCAGTACCCGGCCGCGAGCGCGCAAAGCCGCTCCTGCAACACCCGGCTGGACTCCAGGATGGCCTGGCCCTCGATATGCATGCCCCTGGCCCCCTTGATGCCCTGGTCGTAGGGGGCGCTGGACGTATCGCGGACTTCGATGAGGACGTCGTCCGGGTCCACGCCGAAGGTCTCCGCCACCACCTGCCGGTGCATGACGTAGGCGCCGACCCCTTGATCACCCACTCCGCTCAACAGTCTCAGGGCGCCGTTGCGCTCCAGCCGCAACTCGAAGCTCGACTCGCCATGGCCCACGTGACGGTCCCCGAACGCGACTCCGCGTCCGGGCACGCGCCCCGCCGCGGGTGTCCGGACGTCGCCCCAGCCGGAGATCTCCGCCACGCGGCGCAGGACCTCGACGCCGCGGGTGTCCCGCAACGACTCGCCCGTGCTTCTCGTGTCGCCGTCCTTGAGGGCGTTGCGCAGGCGGAACTCCAGCGGGTCCATGCGCAACTCGTGCGCCATCATGTCCATGTGGTTTTCCACGGCGAACAGGGTCTGGGTCTCGCCCGGAGCACGGAAGTAGCCGCCCGGGACCTGGTTCGTGTAGACGCAGTAGCCCTCCAGGAGGGTGTGCGGAATGTTGTAGGAACCCGCCACCATGTAGGCGCCGCTCATGGAGCCCTGTGGGTTCGGCTTGTAGGCGCCGTAGGCGCCGCCGTTGTAGTAGGTCCTGCCTTCCCACGCGCGAAGCGTGCCGTCCTTCATGACCCCGGTGCGCAACCGGATGACCGCCGGATGGCGCGGACTCGCGGCCATCAGCTCTTCCGTGTAGCTCTTCACGAACTTCACGGGCTTCCCCGTGGCGCGTGACAGGTAGTAGGCGGCCGGAACGTGAGTCAGGAAGTCCTTGGCGCCGAAGGACCCTCCCATGTTGCTGGGGTGGATGGTGATATCGTCTTCCGGAAGCTCCAGATACGCGGCCAGCACCTTGCGCAGCTTGAACATCGCCTGGTTCGCGACCCATATGGCGACGCGCCCGGCGGTGTCCACTTCCACCGTGCAGGCATAGGGCTCGATATAGCCCTGGTGCACGAGCTGCGTGCGGAACGTGTTCTCGAAAATGTGATCGGCCTCGGCGAAGCCCTGTTCGATGTCTCCCTTGCGGCCGCGGACCAGGGTCTGGACATTGCGCAGATCCGGCGCCTTGGTGGGAGGCCCCTCGTAGCCGGCGTAGTCGGGGTGCAGGAGCGGGGCGTCGGGGCTCATGGCTTCCAGGGGATCGTAGACCGCGGGCAGCGTTTCGTACTCCACGTCGATGAGGCCGATGGCTTCTTCCGCCACGTCCCGGTCGACCGCGGCCACCGCGGCAATCTCCTCCCCCACGTAACGCACACGGTCCTGCGCCAGGAGTGGCATATCCTTGAGCGTCGCGCCCACGAGCTTCGGGTTCATGTCCCCCGCCGTGATCACCGCCTTGACCCCGGCCAGACGGCGCGCCCTTTCCACGTCGACTCTCAGGATGGCGGCGTGGGGGACCGGACTGCGCAGCACCCTGCCCCACAACGTGCCGGGCCGCACCACGTCGGCCGCGTACTGACACTGTCCGCTGACCTTGGCGGCGGCTTCGACCCGTGGGAGCGGTTGTCCGATGATGGTTCCTGCCATGGAGGATGTCTCCCGTGTGCGGCTTGCCTTGGCGTTGTTTCCGGCGCGCGCCCCAACCGCCTTACGACGGACCGTCCACCTGCTCCTGATGGATACCCAGGCTCTTGAGCAGCGGCTCGTCCGTATACGAGATCAGGATCGCGTCTTCCTTGGAGGCGGCGTTGACGTGCTCGTGCCAGTGCCATCCGGGTATGACGAAGATGTCGCCAGCGCTCCATTCGAGGCGCTCGTCCTCCACCGTGGTGTGTCCGGAGCCGCGAAACACGTAGAAGATCCCCACTGAGCTGTGGCGGTGCCGCCGGGTGTGGACCCCGCCGCGCAGTCGCTGCGCGTAACAGGCGATGGTGGGCATCACCGGACCGCCGGTGTGGGGATTGAAATACTCCATCCGCAGGTCGTCGAACTCGCTCGCCTCGGGGGCCGGCATCTCGTCCAGCGCCTGCACCATGTCGCGCCAGGGATACTTGGTGAGCGGAGAGTAGGTCTTGTCCCAGGAGTAGCCGGCCGGTCGCATCCCCGCCACGCGGAAGCGGCGGACCGACGCCTCGTGGAGCTCCTGCTGAGGCTGCTGGCTCTGTCCGGGATAGCGTTCGAAGAAGACCGTATCCATGGCCTGGATCAACGGGGCGTCCAGGCCGTCGAGCCACAGCGCGGGCTTGTCGCCCTCGTTCCCGTGATCGTGGTAGGTCCACGCGGGCGTCAGGATCACGTCCCCCGGCTCCATCCAGCAGCGCTCGCCGTCGGTACAGGTGTAGGCCCGTTCCGACTCCAGGATGACGCGCAGCGCCGCCGGCGTATGGTGATGGGCCACGGCCACCTCGCCGGGAAGGATGAGCTGGACGGCACCCACGAGATTGGGAGTAGTGGCGAAAAGGCCTTCCTTCTCCAACCCCGGGTTCACCAGCCCGAGGACCCGGCGTTCGATGTCCTCGGTGCTGACCACCCCCGCCGCCCGCATCATCTCGGCCCGCAACAGCGGCCATTTCCACAGATGCGGCACGGCGCGTCCATGGGTGGGACGGCGCTTCTGCCGCCACAGGGGGGCGAGATGCATCCGTTTGACGTCTTCGTAGAAATCGGACCCCTGACCCTCTTGTTCGCTCGATGGTTCTGCCTTGCTCATCAGGTCCTCCATCGGAAGAATCGCCGCTTCACAAGGAAGCCGACGTGACGGCCTCGGCCATCGGCACGTGCCGTTTCAGATTGGGGATGACTTCCCTGGCCATCAGCTCGATGCTCCCCCGCGCCTCGCTCAATCTCATCTTGCCGAAGACCGGGCGCATCATGATCTTGTCGATGCCCAGCAAGTCACACTGCGAAATGATCTGCTCGGTGACGTAGTCGGGGTCCCCCACGATGGAGATCCCCGCTTCCTGGTAGTCCTCGAAAGACCAGTCGCGAATCTCCATCACGCCTACGTGCACACCCTTCTTGTAGCCCGTGGAGCGCTCGGTGAAGTAACCGTCCTGGACATTGCGCTGGTACTTGGCCGGGGCGCCGCCGAACTCCACCGCCGGCCCGCCGATGAGTTCGGCGGCGGCTTCCTCGCGCGCCTGCTCTTTGGTCGGGGCGACATAGATGTCGCGCGAGACCACACAGTCCTCCGGTCCCGGCGTCCAACCGCAATGCTCCCGGGCGTAGCGCCGGTAGTAGTCGAAACTCTCCTTGATCTGTTCCGCCGGCGACCACGAAGCGGCCAGCCGGACATGATTGGCCGCGGCCCACTCAATGCTCTCCGCGCTGAAGGACGCGATCCACATCTCCGGGTGGGGCTTCTGCACGGGCCGGGGCAACATCGCGATGTAGTCGAGGTCCCAGTACTGTCCGTGATGCTCGAAGGGCTCGTCCGCCTGCCACGCCTTGAGTATCAGTTCCCATCCCTCCTGGAACCGCTCCCTGGACTCCTGGGAGGGTATGTTGAACGCCCAGAAATCTCCGCCTCGGGTCATCCCAACGACGAGGCGGCCGTGACTCAGGTTGTCGAGCATGGCCAGCTCCTCGCCCAGCCTGATGGGGTGGTGCAGCGGCAGGCAGTTGCCCATGAGGCCGATCTTGACCTCCTTGGTCAGGATGGTGGCCGCGGCGGCAAAAAGGTTGGGCGAAGGGGAAAGGCCGTTGGCCGCCCGGCTGTGGTGCTCGGGGAAGAACACGCCGTCGAAGCCGTACTCTTCGACGCGCGGAATGAAGTCGATCACCTCGTCGTAGATCTCCTGGCCGAGCTTCCCGTCATAGTCGGAGCCCGCCATCAGGTATTCGCCCGTCTTTCGCTTCGGGTACCCGACTCGCAGGAAAAGCCAAACCTTCATGGTGTTCTCCTTCCGGACTGGTTGAACGGCACTAGTTGAACGGGAATACGTCGGCCATGGACGGACGGCTGGGCAGCAGTCCGTCAGCCGACAGGTAGTCCATGCACGCCTCCACGGTACGAACGTGCAACGGGGTCGCGTGGCATCGATTCGGGTCGGCCCCCAGCAGCTCGATCTCGCGCTCGCAGGAATCCTTCTCGTCCGGGCTCATGTAACGGGGCGCCGCGAGCGCGGCCCGGTCGAACGCGTCCACGACGGCTTCGCCGAGGCCCCGGTTCCCTTCGGCGACTTCACGTCGAAGCGCCAGGAAGTGGTAGAGGGGATAGATTTCCGTTCGCTTGAACCACGAGACGTGCGCCGGAGCGTCTCCGATGGGGAAGCAGAGGTCGGCGCTGCTCGCCACCATCGCCTCCAGGTCGCCGTACGGATCCGGGCTCTTGCCCGCGCCCGCCGCCGCCACCCAATTGAACCAGTGGCCGCCCGCGCCCCCGGGATAGATGACCGCGTCCAGTTCACCGGAGCCGAGCCGGGGCAGGAGCTCCGAGGACTTGAACCGGCCCCGCTCGGCCAGGCAGGACCACTCCCCGCCCATGGCCCCGTCGCTTTCGATGGGCTCGGCCGCCACCCACTGCACGTCCTTGCGCTCGACGCCGAAGTCGTCGGCCAGCAAGCCCCTGAGAAACACGCTCGTCGCCCCGAGCACCCGCCCCATGCCGACCCTGCGGCCGCGTAGATCGGGCGGCGTCAGACCGCGCCGCATGACGAGCTTTCGTTGGACCATTCCCCGCGTCACGAAGACCGGAAGCGCCACCAGGGTCTGCTCCAGTCCCTTGGAGAGCCGGACGAGGAAATCGGGAATGACCTGCTCGGTGCCGGCGTATTGTTCCTCCACCTCGCCGCGCAGCCGCCGCGAGGTCCTCGCGTCGAACACCGCGGGCTCGAACTCGACCGGGAAACCGTCGACCTTCACGCTCCCGTCCAGCAAGGCCCGGGTCCAGCAAACGTCGGGGATTTGAAGGAGCAAGGCCACTAGCTTTCCTTTGCCTGGTAGATCTGGATCACATTGCCCTCGAGATCCGCGATGAAGGCGATCCACCCGTGCGAGACCTCCAGCACCTCGTGGACGATGGAGACACCCCGTTGCCGGTAGGTCTCGATCAGGTCGGCGATACCGCCGGCGACCTGGAAACTCGGGACGAACCCGACCCGGCCGCGCGGCTCGCGCGCCGCACGGCCGCCTTCGTGCAAGACCAACGGCGGTCCGGAAGTGGAGAATTCATGGTTCACGCCCGCGACCCCTCCCTGGCGGACGAAACCCAGGACGTTGCTGTAGTAGTCCGCGGCGGCCTCCAGATCCTCCACGTAGACCAGGAGGCGGCGCGTGGTGAAGAGGGCCGGCTCATCCATTCCCTGCCCTCTCCTTCACGCCGGCGTTCGGGTCGTGCCGCTCGTGCAAGGAACCGGCCGGCGTCTCCGCCCGGCGCTGCAAGGGCTCGAAGAAGTAGCGCTGCAGCAGACTCCTTCCCAGGTCGATGATGTCGACGCGCAACTGCTCCGCGGCGGTTTCGTCCTTGGAGCGGAAGGCCATGCAGATGCCGCGATACGCTTCGGCCACATGGCTCATGTATCCGGGCACCGCGACGTGAAACGACCGGTATCGGGAACAGGGGTAACCCATCGTCTCGATCAGGCGAGCCAGCCGGTGCGAAAGAGATCTGCTGGCAATGAAACGCTCGACACGGCTTCGGATCGCCAGGAAGCCGGGACGGTCGTCCTCCTCGGCCGCCGCGGCCAGCGCCGCCACCAGTGCTTCCAGCTCGGTCACGTCTTCGTGGGTCATCTTCTGGCAAGCCAGTTTGACGGCCAGCCCCATGAGGTGCCCGTGGATCAGGTACAGCTCGTCCGCGTCTTCCGGCGTGATGTCCGCAACGAAAGCGCCGCGTCCCTGCCGGTAGACCACCAGACCGTCCCGCTCAAGGATGCGCAGCGCTTCCCGGACGGGCGAACGGCTGATGCCCAACGTCGCGGCAATCTCCGGCTCCCGGATGCTTTGGTTGGGGCGCAAACGGTCCGCCAGAATCTCACCGGTGAGGTGATCCAGGGCCTTCTGAACGAGATTGTTTCGGGAGCTTGACATGGCACACACCCTTGCATAGTCTACAGATCTGTCGACAAAACAGTATACAGATAAGCGAACACTGTCAAGGGAGGTTTCCATGCAGGTCATCGATGGCGACGGTCACGTGAACGAACTGGCCCGGAACGAGGAGCTGGTGAAGTACATGCCGAAGGGCTGCCGGGCGTGGCAGACGTTTCCGGTCCTCGATCACCTCCACTTCCACTACCTGAAGCCATCCTTCGGGCAAAAGGAGTTCGGCAATCCCGGTCCGCGGGAGTGGCTGGAGTTCCTGGAGAAGACCGGCATCGACTGGTCGGTGCTCTATCCCACCTGGGGTCTGGCCATGGGCCGGCTCGTGTCGATGGAATGGGCCATCGCCGCCTGCCGCGCCTACAACAACTGGCTCTACGATACCTTCCTCAACCACAGCCCGAAGCTCAAGGGGGTGGCCCTGATACCGATCCAGGATGTGGACGCCGCCGTGGAGGAGCTGCGCCGTGCCGTCACGCAACAGGGAATGATCGGCGCCATGCTGCCGTCCAACGGCGAGGGCCTGCAGAACCACCTGGGAGCGAAGCTCTACTGGCCCATCTACGAGGAGGCCGAGAAGCTCAACTGCTCCCTGGCGGTGCACGTGGGCGCCCTGCACCACCTGGGCATGGACACCTTCAGCACCTACTATCCGGTCCACGCCATCGGGCACCCGATGGGCATCATGATCCAGGCGGCCGCCATGGTCTCCCACGGGGTCTTCGAGCGGTTTCCCAATCTGCGCGTGGGATTTCTCGAAGGTGGATCCACCTGGGTGCCCTTCTTCCTGGACCGCCTCGACCGCTCGCACCACGAGGGCCACATGCAGGTGGACTTGGAAGGCGAAATTCTCGGAGGCCCCAAGCTGGGCGAAAAGGCCAGCGACTACTTCCGGAAACAGATGCGTGAAGGAAGGATCTTCGTCGGCTTCGACGTGGACGACGGCGGCCTCGGCTTTGCCGTACAGAACGCCGGCAGGGACGGCTTTCTCTTCGGCAGCGACTTCCCGCATGAAGTCTTCGACGCGGCAAAGTGCCGCCATGAGATCGATGAGTTGCTTGCGCGCGAGGATTTGTCCGAGGAGGACAAGGAAGCCGTGCTGGGTGGTAACGCCAAGAGGCTTTACCAGCAGCCGGAGGGCTGAAGGAGGCCCCGGGGGTCTCTCTCACGTGTTCAGATCCAGTTGGGTGAACAGCGGCTGCCTCACCTCGTCCATATGGTCTCTGAGGGGTCGATAGGTCGTAAGGTCGTAGCTCTTCACGTCAACTGCGACAGGGAGGTTGCTCTCGTGGAACAGCGTCCACAGGCGATCAATGGTTCTTTCGTCGAGTTGGCCGTGCAAGACCATGTCTATGTCTGAATCCGGCCGGCAAGTGCCTGTGGCGCGGGACCCGAAAAGGTCCACACGAGTGATGATGTCCGCATAAGGCGCGAGAATACGCTTGATCGTGAGTAGCTGCTTGGCTGTGAGGCCGTGGTCCATCGGGTCTAGTCCCCTCTCTCTTCGAGCAACTTCGTATAGAGCTCAGCCATGACCTCCAGATAGCGGCTCCTGATGCTGTCGATCACAGCCTGGAACTGCTTGAAGTCGTAGGTATGGGACATCTTGTTGCGGTCATCCAATGCATCCATCCACGTCTCACCGTCGCTGATCAGCCTGGACGCGAAGGCAGCGCGTATGACCGCCCGAGGGGTGACTTGGGGTAAGACAAGACTCTCGCTTTCCAGGTAGTCCTTCATGACGTTCCAGGCCAACTCCATGGTGTACTCAAAGCGCTGGATGACGCCTTCCTGCTCCAACTGGCTGAGTTCTCGGTCTTCGTCCAGAGCCTCTCTGAGCAAAACAAAGGCCCGTTGGTAGTTGTCGAACCGGTACTGCCAGCGCGGTTTCTTTGGTGGGTTCATGGCGGTGCACCCGGACGTCACGGATAGCTTCCCGATTTTGCCACCTGAGGTAGGGATTTGCCACAAGATAGTGACATTGGAGAACACCGCAAACCGCGGGATCTTCTTTGTCGTTCACCCGCCTCGTGGTTACGCCTTTCTTGGTAGAGAGGGCCTCCGGCTGATTGAAAAGTTTGCCGTCGGCCGTTTGAAAGCAACCCAACGGAGAACCCACGGCCGGAGGCTACGGGAACACCCGCAAGGGCCCTTGACTCGGAGTAGACCGCGTTCGCTACGCTCGTGCCCCCGCAAACGAGGATGTCACCAAGCCTCCCAAGGATTGACGAGATCAACGCCGACGCGTTGGAAATCAGCGATGTTGCGAGTGGCCACGGTGAGGTCGTGGGCCTTCGCCGTTCCCGCGATGAGAGCGTCGCCGAGGTCCAGCGGATGTCCTGAGCGCTGGGCCAGGACCCGGAGCCGGGCCGCCCACTCCGCCCCCACCCGGTCCAAGGGCAGGATTCGGTCCTCGTATTCGGTGGTGAGGCGCAACAGATCAGCCTCCAGGCCGGACCGCCGTCGTCCTCGTGCCAGCCGTCGCACGCCGTATTCCAGCTCGTGCACAACGATCGAAGACAGCCATAGGTCGTCATGTTCCGCCAGAAAAGTCACCACACGTGCATCCGGAACGCTACGCATGGTCTCCGAGACCACGTTCGTGTCCAGGAGATACCCGCTCATTCATCATCCTCGTCGCTGAACGGAACCTCCCGGGCGGAACGGCGGTCGGGAACTTCGAGATCTACCCCGCGTGGCATGTTCTCGATCAGCCACCTGCCAAGGGGCTTGCGAGGATTGGCTTTGTTGTCCCATGCGTCCGCGGGCACGACGACGAACGACCGCCGGGTGCCGATACGTTGCGGCCCTTCCGACTGGGCCAGGCGCAGGATCTCGGAGAGGTGGGCCTTCGCCTCGGCCACAGTCCAAACACGTTGCGGTCCGGTCCTTGTCACGAACAAGCCTCCTCCGATCAAGAGAACACAAACTAGTCCAGTATAGACCAGACATCCCGACTTGGCAACGGAGCGCTCAGGTACTGGATGGGAATATGCTTGGCGGAGGGGGCGAGATTCCAACTCGCCGTCCACTTGTTAGGCGTACGCCAATTTTCAAGACCGGTGCCTTAAACCACCCGGCCACGCCTCCGTGTTCGAGAAGACCCGGGACGCCCCGGTTTCGGGCGTTAATCCGGATTTGGCCACTTGGTGAAGGGGTTTCCCACAAGGTTGGCGTTGTAGAAGCGGGGGTCGTGGGTGACTTCTTCGCCAACCCACGGGGGTTTGGTGAACGGGCGGTCTTCGCGGTCGAGCTCGACCTCGGCGACCACGAGGCCCTGGTTGTCGCCGAGGAACTCGTCGACTTCCCAGACGAGGCCGTCGTGCTCCAGGCGCCGGCGTACCTTCTCGATCAGCGGAGGCTCGCACAGGCTGAGCAGTTCGACGGCGTCTTCGAGCGGAATGTCATATTCGAATTCGGCCCGGGTGGCGCCACGGGTGAGTCCCTTGATGGTCAGGATGGCCTTGTGACCCTCGATGCGGACGCGGACGGTGCGCTCGGGGTGCGTGCTCAGGTAGCCCTGGCGCAGGACCGTTCCCTCGGCCTTGCGCCACTCGTCTCCGGTGACAAGGAACTTGCGCTCGATCTCCAGCGCCATGGGATTTGCGCGGCCTACTTCATCCGGTGCAGGACATTCTCGGCCAGCCCCTGCAGGTACTCCTTCCGCCCGGACAGGTCCTTGGGCATGTTGAGGAGCGTCATCCCCACGTACTCCACGCCGTCCTCGGCAAGCCGGCCGAGGTCCTGCAGGCAGTCGTCGCCGTCGCCGGACACAGCCCAGGCGCTGACCTCGGAGTCGGAGGCGATGTTGATCTTGACCATGGTGTCTTCCTGCATGTTCCAACTGCTGTACATCTTGTAGGAAGACGCCGCGGACTCGCGCGCCTCGGCGATGGCGGTCTCCTTGTCCTTGGCAAACGCCACACCCCGGGAGATGGTGATGCGGCCGGGGTCCTGGCCGGTGACGCTCCGCTCGTCGCGGTAGATGGAGATGAGATGGGCGACGTCGTCGAAGCCCACCTGGGGGGCCAGGTAGGCGGCGTCCGCGATGCGGGCGGAGCGGCGCACCGCGCCTTCGCTCTGGCAGGCGATCCAGATGGGCGGATGGGGTTTCTGGATGGGCGTGAATCCCATCTTGGCGCCGTGCACGGTCCAGTACTTGCCCTCGTGGTCGATCTCCTCGCCGGTCCAGAGCTTCTTCATCACTTCGATGGACTCGGTGAGGCGGGAGACGCGCTGCTTGCGGTTGGAGGCCACGGCCTCGAGCTCGGTGTCGCGGTAGCCGAGGCCCACGCCGAGGACGAAGCGGCCCTTGGCGATGTGGTCCAGGGTGGCCACGTCTTCCGCCACCTGGAGCGGGTTGTGGAGCGGCAGCAGCACGATGCCGGTCTGGAGCCGCATCTCGCCCACCTCCGGCGCCAGCCGCGCCAGCATGGGGAAGGGCTGCGGCCAGATGGTGGGGTGCGACACCCAGTGCTGCGGCATGGTGATGGCGGCGAAGCCGCAATCGCGGGCCACGTGGCAGATCTCGACGGCGTCGTCGATCTGCTCGTGCAACGGGCGCGTGGGGTTGGTGAAGAAAGAACGGAAATAGATGCCAAGTTCCACTGGAGTCCTCCTGAATGGTGAAGTTACTTCATGGCAAGGGAGGTGTGGGGTTGTCAAATTGGGCGCCCCACGCCACCCCACCTGGATTCCCGCTTTCGCGGGAATGACGTTCCGTTACATAGTTGCCTCATGAGTCTTGACACAGCCTGTTTCGCGGGCACGACGTGTTCGGGGTTCTACAGACGGAATCGCAAGTTGACAGAATTCAGCACGTCCACTAACACGTAACGTCATGGCTTCATCATCCACCGGAAGCGGTTCGGGCGGTGTTCCCGAGGTTGATGTCCTCATCGCGGGCGGAGGCAACGCGGCGATGTGCGCGGCCATCATGGCGCGGCACGGGGGCGCCAGCGTGCTGGTGCTGGAGGCGGCGCCCAAGGCGTTTCGCGGCGGCAACAGCCGCCACACGCGGAACCTTCGCTACATGCACGAGGGCGAGGACGGGTTCCTCACGGGGACGTATCCGGAGGACGAGTTCTATGAGGACCTCCTGCGGGTGACGGGCGGCGACACCAACGAGGAGTTGGCGCGCTACTGCATCCGCCAGTCCCAGGACGCGGGCGAATGGATGTCGGCCCACGGGATCAAATGGCAGCCGTCCTTGCGCGGCACGCTGCAGCTTTCGCGCACCAACGCCTTCTTCCTGGGCGGCGGCAAGGCGCTGATGAACGCCTACTACGCCACCGCCGAGAAGATGGGCATCCGGGCCGAGTACGACACCGAGGTGCGGGACCTGAACATCGAGGACGGGGTGTTCCGCTCCGCGGTGGTGGAGCATAACGGCCAGAAGCGCGAGGTGGCGGCCAAGGCCTTCATCGGCGCCTCGGGGGGCTTCGAGGCCAACGTGCCGTGGCTCAAGGAGTACTGGGGCGACGCGGCCGACAACTTCATCATCCGCGGCACGCCCTACAACAAGGGCCGGGTGCTGCGGGAACTGTTCGACGCGGGCGCGAAGTCGGCGGGGCGGGCCAAGGGCTTCCACGCCATTGCGCTGGACGGGCGCGCGCCCAAGTTCGACGGCGGCATCGTGACGCGGCTCGACTGCGTCCCCTTCGGCGTCGTGCTCAACAAGCACGCCGAGCGCTTCTACGACGAGGGCGAGGACTTCTGGCCCAAGCGCTACGCCATCTGGGGCACGCTCATCGCCGGCCAGCCCGAGCAGGAGGCCTATTGCATCGTGGACGCCAAGTCCATCGACATGTTCCTGCCGTCGGTGTTTCCGCCCTTCGAGGCGGACTCGGTCCGGCAGCTCGCCGCGGCCATGGACTTGAACCCGGCCAAGGCGGAGGAGACGGTCAACGCGTTCAACGCCTCGGTCAAGACGGGGACCTTCGACCCCACGACACTGGATGACTGCGCCACAGAGGGCATGGACCCGCCCAAGAGCCACTGGGCGCGTGTCATCGACACCCCGCCGTTCTACGGCTATCCGCTGCGGCCGGGGATCACCTTCACCTACATGGGCGTGGCCGTGAACAAGGAGTGCCAGGTGCTGTTCGGCGAGGACCGGCCGTCGCCTAACATCTTCGCGGCCGGGGAGATGATGTCCGGAAACATCCTCGGCAAGGGGTATCTGGCGGGATTCGGCATGACCATCGGAACGGTGTTCGGCCGTATCGCAGGAAGGGAGGCCGCGCGTGCCGTCGTCTGAGCATCTCAAGGAAGCCGACCGGGTCATGACCATCTGCAACGCCTGCCGCTATTGCGCGGGCTTCTGCGCGGTGTTCCCGGCCATGGAGCGCCGCCGCACCTTCGACACCAAGGACCTGGTCTACATGTCCAACCTGTGCTTCGAGTGCCGCGCCTGCTTCTACGCGTGCCAGTACGCGCCGCCCCACGAGTTCGGGGTGAACGTGCCCCAGGCGCTGTCGCGGCTGCGGGCCGACACCTACGAGGACTACGCCTGGCCCCGGGTGCTCAAGGGCTTCTACAAGAACAACGCCTTCCTGGTGGGGCTCGTCACCACGGTGTGCATCGTGCTGGCCTTCGTGCTGACCCTGGCGTTTCAGGGCAGCACGACGCTGTTCTCCGCCCACCAAGGCTCGGGCGCGTTCTACGCGGTGGTGCCCTACGGCGCCATGGTGTTTCCGGCGTCGGTAATGTTCTTCTACGCCATCTTCGCGCTGCTGGCGGGTTTCGTGAGCTTCTGGCGCCGCACCCGCGGCAGCATCTCCGACCTCATCAACCTGCCCGCCTTCGCGCGCGCCATGAAGGACGCCTTCGGCCTGCAATACATGAAGGGCGGCGGCGACGGCTGCAACTATCCCGACGAGAAGTTCTCCAAGAGCCGTATGTGGCACCACCACCTGGTGTTCTACGGCTTCGCGCTGGACTTCGCCGCCACCACCGTGGCCGCCTTCTACCACCACTTCATGCACTGGGACGCGCCCTACCCCTACCTGAGCGTGCCGGTGATATTCGGGACCGTGGGCGGCGTCATGATGTGCATCGGCACGGTCGGGCTCCTCTACCTCAAGTCCAAGAGCGACCTGGAACCGGCCGAGGAGAAGATGCTCAGCCTGGACAAGACCTTCCTCTGGATGCTGTTTCTGACGAGCTTCACCGGACTGCTGCTGCTCGTCTTCCGGGAAACCGCCGCCATGGGAACGCTGCTGGTGATCCACCTGGGCGTGGTGGCCGGGCTGTTCCTGACCATCCCCTACAGCAAGTTCGCCCACGCGGTGTACCGCTACGCCGCGCTGATCCAGAACGCCATCGAGGTGCGCGAGGACGAGAGCAAGATCGTGCTGGGGTAACCGTCCGCGGGCCCTTCCCCACCTCACTTGGATTCCCGCTTTCCCTCCGATTCGTCATTCCCGCCACCCCGCCCGATTCGTCATTCCCGCCACCCCGCCCGAACCGTCATTCCCGCCAACCCCCCCGAACCGTCATTCCCGCGGAAGCGGGAATCCAGGGGCGGTGGAGGGGCACTGCAGCGGCGTTTCCCCGCCTCACCACCCCTGGATTCCCGCTTTCGCGGGAATGACGGTTCGGGGGGTGGCGGGAATGACGGTTCGGGAGGTTCGCGGGAATGACGAATCGGGGGGGGCGACGTTTGACGCCGCCGCTTTCGCGGAAATGACGAATTCCGAGGGTCAGTACGTCTCGAACATCCGCTGAATGGCGTCGGGGTCGTCGGTGACACTGAGGGCCAGCGCCAACAGCACCCGCGCCTTCCAGGGTTGTAGGTTGTCGGCGGTAACGACGCCGCGCTCGCGGAGACCGGGGCTGCGGCCGACGCGGCCGGAACCCACGCGGCTGCCGATGCACAGCACCACGCCCTGTTCGCGGGCGCGCGCGAAGGCTTCATCCTGAGCGGGCGTGGGGCGACCCGCGCCGGTGGCGGCGCAGACGATGCCCCTGGCGCCCGCGGCCACGCAGGCATCGATCATGGCGCCGTCCGCCCCCGCGTGCGACACCACCACATCAACCCTGGGCAGCGACTCCAACCCCGACACGTCGAACTCGGTGGCGGTGGTGTGCGGCTTCACGGTGCGGTGGTAGTAACACACACGGCCGTCGCCGTCGGCAAAGCCCAAGGGCCCCAGATCCCGGCCCTGGAACGCCTCCACGCGGTACGTCGCTGTCTTCGTCAGGTCCCGCGCACCGTAGATGCGGTCGTTCATCACCGCCAGGACGCCCTGGCCGCGGGAACTCGCGTCCGCTGCGACCCGCACCGCGTTGAACAGGTTCAGGTAGCCGTCCGCGCCAAGCGCCGACGCCGGTCGCATGGACCCCACCAGCACCACCGGCCGGTCGGTCTTGAGAACCAGATTCAGGAAATAGGCGGTCTCTTCGAGAGTGTTGGTGCCGTGCGTGATGACCGCACCGTCGGCGGTGTCGCGCTCGAAGATCCCTTGCAGCAACCCGGCCAGGTCCAGCCAGTCCCGATCCACCAGCGCATGGCTCGGCAGCCGCCGGAACGGCACCTGCTCTACCTCGGCGATGCCGGCGAGCTCGGGAACGGCGCCCACCAACTCGCCGTCGCCGAGCCGCTTGTTGTTCTCGATGTACCAGGCGAGATCCAGCCGGTCGGCGCCGACGGAGTCGATGGTGCCTCCGGTGAGGATCAGAGCGACCTTGGGATTTGCCATATGAAACCTTGAAAATTGGAAACGGTAAAGCTAATTTTCCAGAATGGAGTACCGGCAACGTCACCTTGAAGCCAAAATAACGCGCCTCCGTCAAGCGGTGCCGGTGATCCTGGTCCTGGGAGCGAGACAGGCTGGCAAGAGCACTCTCCTCTCTCATCTGGCTCCGGACGCCCACCGTGTTGTATTCGACCCGGTGATCGACGTCAACAATGCACGGGAAGATCCCGAGTTGTTCCTCGACCAGTATCAGCCGCCGCTCATCCTCGACGAGGTTCAGTATGTCCCGGACTTGCTCGGAGTCATCAAGCGGCGTGTGGACGAAGACCCCCACCCGGGTCGATACCTGCTCACCGGTTCGCAAAACCTCATGCTGCTCAGCACCGTGAGCGAAAGCATGGCCGGGCGGGTGGCGGTTCTGGACCTCCCCTTCCTTTCACTGGCCGAGCGCTGTCACGCCGCCGGCACCGCCGGGACGTGGGTCGAAGACCTGTTCAAGACCGACGCCATGGACCGGTTGCGAAGCCGGGGCAGACTGGCGCCGCGAGCGAGCGAGCCGACCTTGGCAAGCCGTCTTTGGCGGGGCGGGTTCCCCGGCCACCTGGACCAGGACGATGCGATCCTGCCCGACCTCTTCGCTTCCTACATGCGCACCTACATCGAACGCGACGTTCGGCGGGTTGCCACCGTCGAGGACGCGAACTTGTTCTCGCGCTTCGTGGGCCTCTGCGCCGCCCATTCCGGACAGGAAATCAATCACGCCCAGTTGGGGCGCGAACTCGGCATCACGCACCACACGGCGCAGCGCTGGCTTGCCATCCTGCGCGCGACCTATCAGTGGCTGGAGGTTCCGGCGTTTTCCGGGAACCCTGCCAAACGGATCTCCCAGCGTCCCAAGGGCTACTTCACGGACACCGGGCTCGCCGCGTGGACCCAACGCATCTCCAGCCCGACGGCGCTGATGTCCAATCCTATCCAAGGCGCGCTGTTCGAGACCCACGTGGTCCTCGACCTGCTCAAGCAGACGCAGACCATGACCCATCCGCCGCGCGCACATCACTGGCGTGCGCACTCGGGCGCCGAAGTGGACCTGCTGCTGGAACGGGACGGAATGTTCGTTGCGGTGGAGGCCAAGAGCAGCGCGCGCGTCACGCGCGCCGACACCCGCGGCATACGCGCGTTCCGGGAGACCTATCCCCATCTTGAGCACGGCATCGGCGTGGTAGTGGCGGCCGTGCGCGAGACCGCCCTCGTGGGCGAGGACATCATCGCCGTTCCCTACGACATCGCCTGAGGAGACGGAGCGGACGTCGGGAAAGCGTCGTCAAGGCGCCGTGGACCGCTGGGGCAACCGGAGCCGAGCCAGAACTGGATCGTGGTCGCTCGCCCGCGCCGAGGTCTCCGCGAACTCGGCGTTGACGTGCACGATGTCCACCTCGGCGGACGCACTCAGCGAGGGGCTCACCAGTATGTGGTCCAGGGACTGGGAATTGCCCTCGTAAATGTACGTGTAGCGCTCATTGGCGGGAAGCCTCTCGGTCAGATTTTCGAGGGCCCGTCCGAGAATCTTGAGCGGCGAACTGAATTCGAAGTCGTTGAAGTCGCCAAGCACGACAATTTGGGCATCTCTGTCATCTGCAAGCTGACGGACGACAAACTGTCGTACCGTATGAGCTTGTAGACGGCGTTGCTCGATCCCTCCGTTGACGTAAGGGGCGTCTTGTAACTCAATCCACGGTTGAACCCATCCAAACATCGGACTGCTTCCATACTTGGAGGTGAAGTGGTTGTTGACGACTATCACTGGCTCATAGCCGGAACCGTGCAAACTGAAGCGGGCAACCAAAGGTAGGCGGGCTTTGTAGAATGGATTCGCTGGGTCATCTTGCTGCCGATCAGCGTCGGTTATCGTAGTCAACGTGTTCGGCATGAACTTCACGCGGTCTGGATTGTAGATGAAGGCGACGCGAATGTTGCCACCGGACTGTCCGCCACTGGTGTCATCGCCGATGAATTCATGATCCACGAAAGAGTAATGGACGTTGCCCAGTTCGGCGATGCGGTCCACCAGCAAACTCAGCGTCTGATCAGCAGCCGTTACTTCAGAATCGTACGAACCATCGTTGTCCTGGACTTCCTGGAGAGCCACGATATCGGGAAGCCGCAGGTTCTCTACAATCACTTTGGCCACGGACTCAAACCGGCCCGTTACCGCGTCCCTGTCTCCATCGGCATCGTTGGGGGCGAGGTTTTGGACATTGAATGATGCGATGGTGAGGTGGCCATCGCGACCATTTAGCAGGGTCACCTCTCGTTCTAGACGGGCTCGCACCGGCGTAAACTGCTCCGTTACCAGCAGTCGGTAATAGCCTGATCCGTAACCCATCACCCCGGTAACATCACCCAGAGAGTCACCCAATTCAACGCTGGGCAGTCTCTGCGGGTAGAGCCCAGAATCTCTCCGGATCTGGATACGCTCTGGGTTGAAATCATTGAGGCTGATGTTCAGCGTGCCGCGTTCGCTCAGGCCACTAGGTGATGTTGCACCAGCAAAGACGAAGAGCGCGCTAGGTTTCGAACTCACAGCAATGGCATCTCTTACCGTCACCCTCATACCTTCTAGTGCCTCGTAGAAGTCGATACCGTCTTGTTCTGGATCGAATGTGGCAAACCTGTCGTTGTCGATGATCTCTTTCGGGGGAACACGGCCGCCGACTCCAATAACCACTGGGGCCGGCAGCGGATTGTCACGAGACAACCGTATGAGCGTTGGGCGCACGATTTGTGTAAAGGTCAGGTTGTTGATTTGGTTAGGCATATGGCGGGGTTGGTACTCTGCAACAGCACCACGTGCGCAGAACTGGTCACCAGCCATTACCGCCCTGCTATTCTTGGTAGCCTTCCCGGTGAAGACGAAAATGCCGTCAGAGGTCGAGGAATCGCCATCACCCACCGAGTCTTGTAGGTAAAATCCGTTGTCATCAACAGCCGTCACTATTCCTGCGGTCTTGACGACCTCCCCGAGAAACGGCGACGTGTGACCGGCACCCTGAATCTGTCCTATCGACACCGACTCTGACCCAAGACTTTTGCATACGGTGAGGAGGCTGCCGGATTCGTCGGCCGCCACCGCTAGCCGGACGATCAGACAAACGAATACGACCGCATAGCTGCCTAGTCGAGCGAAGGTTGTGGTCATCGGGGACGTCTCAACGTGAGAACTGCACACACTGGTAGTGCCTATGCCCTATTTGATCGTTCCGCCCGACACATAATAGACGGCCCAATCCCTCGTGCTAGTCCTCGCGCCACCGGGTTCATGGTGGCAACCGCGTGACGCGGCTTCCTCCTTTTCCTTCGCCAGCGCCCCATCATACGTAAGATTCTCGTAGAGCACCTTACCGTAGGTGTGTCCTTCGACATCCTTCCAGTGCTGTATCCTCGCATATGGATCTCTCGACATCCCGACTCGACACGCCATCATCTGCCTCCTTGTCAGTACGGCTACACCATACTAAGCCTCAATTGATATTGGGCTATCCTTTTGAAATTGATTTGTCAATATAAAATAGGTCTAACTGTCAAATATTTCTGTAAATGGAAACTCTCCGCGCCGGCTCGAAGAGTTTGCTCGAACAATCCCTGATCTTCTCTCCGACCCCGGCCACGCTATGGTAGCCTACGCAGTAGCTTCACCCGCACCACGATCGGGTCGTGGTCGCTCGCCCGCGCCGCGGTTTCCGCGAACTCGGCGTTGACGTGGACGATGTCCACCTCGGCGGAGACGCTGAGGGAGGGGCTCACCAGGATGTGGTCCAGGGACTGGGCGTTGCCCTCGAAGATGTAGGTGTAGCGCTCGACCGGTGGCAGCGTTTGGGTGAGGTTCCGGAGATTGCGTTCAAGGACGCGGAGCGGGGAGACGAACGCGAACTCGTTGAAGTCGCCGAGCACGACGATGGCGGCGTCGCGTTGTGCCGCGAGACGCCGGGCGACGAATGCCCGCACGGCCTCGGCCTGCCTCCGGCGGTTGCCCACGCCGCCGTTGACCGCCGGCTCTTCCTGGCGCTTCGTGAAGGGCTGCACCTCCCCGAACAGCGGGCTGCTGCCCCGTTTGGAATTGAAGTGGTTGTTGACCACGGTGACGGGAGCACCCCCCTGCGCGCGAGGCCGGAAGGACGCCACCAGCGGCAGGCGGCCGTTGAAGAACGGGTTCCGCGGGTTGGTGCGCTGGTCGGCCGGGCCCGTGACCGTGGCCACCGAGCCGGGGACGAGCTCCACCCGCGCCGGGTTGTAGAGGAAGGCCACGCGGATGTTGCCGCCGGGCTGGCCGCCGCTGGTGTCGTCGCCGATGAACGGGTGGTCGATGAAGCGGTAGCGCACCGGCCCCAGGGCGGCGAGGCGGTCCACGAGCAGGCGCAGCGTGGCGCCGGCGGCCTTGACCCCGGTCTTGGCGGAGCCGTCGTTGTCCTGGATCTCCTGGAGCGCCACGATGTCCGGGTGGCGGAGATTACGCGCGATGACGGACGCCACGGCGTCGAACCGGCCGCTTGCCACGTCCGTGTCCCCGTCGGCGTCGTTGGGGTCGAGGTTGAGCACGTTGAAGGTGGCGATGGTGAGGTGCTCGTCGCCGGCCCGCAAGGATGTCGTCTCGGGCCTCAGCCGGCCCCGCGTGGGTTTGAACCTTTCGGTGAAACGCACCTCGTAGTTGCCGAAGCCGTAGCTCACCACGCCGGTGACGTCGCCCAGGGAGTCGCCCACCTGCACGTGCGGCGTCGCCACGGGGCTGAGTCCGAAGTCGTCGTCGATCTGGATGCGTTCGGGGTTGAAATCATCGGGGCGCAGCGTGAGGGTGCCGCGCGCACTCAGGCCCGACGGCGCCGTGCCGCGGGCGCGCACGAAGATCTCGCCGAAACGGCTGGTAGGGCTCACGGCCACCGCGTCCCTGACGGTAACGCGCATGCCTTCGAGGGCCTCGTAGAAATCGATGCCGTCTTCTCCGGGGTCGAAGACCGCGAACCCGTCGTTGTCGATGACCTTTCCGGGCGGGACGCGTCCTCCGGACCCCAGCACCACCGGGGCGGGCAGCCTGTTGCCGCGGGACAAGCGCGTGAGCCGCGGGCGCGTGATCTGCGTGACGGTGAGGTTGCGCGTAGCCGCGCCGCCGGGCTGGAACTCCGCGACCACACCGCGCACGCGCAGCCGGTCCCCCATGGCGGCGGCCGGAGCCCTTCGCGTGAAGACGAATATGCCGTCCGAGGTATCGGGGTCGCCGTCCCCCGCCGGGTCCTGCAGGTAGAAACCGTCCGTGTCCACGGCGGTCACGATGCCCGTGGTGGTGACGCGCCGTCCGCGAAAGGGCGAGATGTGGCCGCGCCCCTGGACCCGCCCGATGGGGGTCGGGCCGTCGCCCTGTGCGACGCGTAACTCACGGACCGAACCCACGGCACCGGATGGATGGCTATTCGTCGCGGGACTGGCCGCCGGCGCCACGCTCGCGGCCAGCGTCACGACGAGCAGCGTCCCGACCGCCGCGAGCCACTCCAGTGACGGCACCGAAATGGAACGTTTCACACGGTATTCCATGCCGACAACTTAGTAACAGGGTGGATGCAGTGCCTCAAACCCCCGAGTCGTCATTCCCGCGGAAGCGGGAATCCAGGGGTGGCGAGGCGGGGAAACGCCCCTGTAGTGCCCCACCACCGCCCCTGGATTCCCGCTTCCGCGGGAATGACGACTCGGGGGGCTCTGCCTGATGCGCCTTGACACAGCCTTGTTTCGCGAATGACATTCGGACAGTTCGCGGGATGCGATACTGACGGTTGCCTCGCCCGTTTGATTCGCGCGACAGATACGCATCGTGCGAATTGGCCCTTGTCAGCGTCCCGCTGCGGACGCCGCCGGCACCCTGCCCCGCCATTTCTTCGTTGCCTATTCCCCTTACCGGCAGTATGCTGAGAGTGGGAGGTCAAGAATGGTCTGGTATCGCGCCCCTTTCGGAAAGGAGGGTTCGTCATGTCGGTCATCATGATCTACGAGGGTATCCATGGCGCGGAGGAAGTCGCCAACCGGGTCGCCAAGTCCCTGGATTACAAGTGCGTGGGACGGCAGGATCTGGCGGCCACTCTGCCGAACTACGGCGTGCCGCGCGCCAAGCTCGACGACATCACGGAGAAGGAGCCGCACTGGTGGGAACAGTGGCTCCAGGACTTGCGGCCCTACCGCATCGCGCTCCAGGCCGCCATGTGCGAAATCGCTCAGGCCGGCCCGATGGTCTACCACGGACACGTGGGGCACGAGCTCCTTCCAGGAGTCCCCCATGTGCTCAAGGTCTTGCTGACCGGCTCCATGGAGTTGCGCATCGACCTGCTCCGGTCACGCCTCGCGGTGGACGAAGGCACCATCCGCAAGCAGCTCGAACACACCGACCGGGCCCGTAGCCGGCGGCTCATGTCCCTGTTCGGCGCCGACTGGCAGGACGCGACCCGGTACCACCTGGTGCTGAATCTGGCCATGGGCGTGGACGCGGCCAGCGAGGTCATCAGCACCACGGCACGGCTCGCGGCGTTTGCCGAGACGTCGGCCTCGATGCAAGCCTTCGAGGACCTCGCCCTGGCCAGGAAGACCCAGGCGACACTGCTCCAGTCCGACCTGTACCGCGGCCTGCCCATCGACGTGAAGGCGCACAACGGGACGGTGACAGTGTCCGGCATGGTCTCCCCGCCGGTTACGGTGGAGGGCGTGGTGGCCACCATCAAGGCCATTCCCGACGTCGGGGAGGTGACGGCGAATCTCGTGGTCGTGCCGCGAAGCCATTCCGACATCGAATAGCCGGGCCGCCCGGAGAGAGCGCCGCCGCTCAAGGCTACCTTGTCCGGGGCCTCCGCGCGTACGCGGCACTGCAACAGCCCGGCGCGTGGACGCGCGCGCCCCGGATCAAGGACCGACCCTATGCCCAAGAGCCTGCGGACCTTCCTCGAAGACTGCCGCCGTGAAATCCCCGCCGAGGTGGTGCACGTCGAGCGGGAGGTGGACCCCGCCCACTACGACGTGAGCGCCATCATCAAGCACCTGGGCGCCGCCCGGAAGTTTCCCATGCTCATCTTCGAGCGGCCGCGCAACCTGCACGGACGCGTCGGCGATTTCAAGCTGGTGATGAATTTCACCATCTCCCAGCGCAAGACCCAAATCGCCCTCGGCCTGCCCAAGGAGATGACGCGCGCACAGATGGCCGAGGCCTGCGTGGACATCGAGCGCAACCGCATGGCGCCCGTGGTGGTGGAAAACGGCGAAGCGCCGGTGATGGAGAACGTCCGCGGCGGCGACGACGTGGACCTCTACGAACTGCCCATCATGCGCCACCACTACATGGACGGTGGCCCCTACATCACCCTGTGCACCATCGCCAAGGACCGCCGGCAAGGCATCTACAACGCCTCGTATCACCGCATGGAGATCAAGTCGAAGAACCACACTTCGCACTACCACTCACAGCACCACCAGTGGATCATCTTCCGCGACTACGAGGACCAGGGCCTGGAATGCCCGGTGGCCACGGTGCTGGGACACCACCCGGCGTTCTACATGGGCGCGTGCTACACCGGCCCCTTCGAGGTGAGCGAATACGACGTCATCGGCGCCTACCTGGGCGAGCCGCTGCGGGTGACGCCGTCCACCACCTGGGGCGACGACCTGCTGATCCCCGCGGACGCGGAGATCGTCGTCGAGGGCGCGCTGATCCCGGGCGAGCGCATCGTCGACGGCCCCTTCGGCGAAGCGCCCGGCTACCTCGGACCGCAGCGCTTCTTCTCGGCCTGCCGCTACGAGGTGCGCGCCATCAACTTCCGCAACAAGGGCATGTACCAGTCGGTCATCACCCCCGAGGGCGACAAGCCCTGGCTCGACCTGCCGCGGGAGGGCGCCTACCTGCGGCGCATCCGCGAGGCCGTGCCCGGGGTCACCGCCGTGTGCAAGGCCGGACGCCACGCCCACTACAACATCTTCATCGCCATGAAGAAGATGTCCGAGGGCGACCCCGGCCGCGCCGCGGCCGCCGCCCTCACCGAGCTCCACGCCAAGCACGTCTTCGTCTTCGACGACGACATCGACGTCTACAACCCCACCGAGATCCTCTGGGCCCTGGCCACCCGCGTGCAGCCCCACCGGCAGGTGTCCATCATGCAGCCCACCTTCACCGGCAACTACCTCGACCCCACGGTGGTGGACGAAACCAAGACGTCGGTGATGATCGTCGACGCCACCCGCCCCCTGGACCGCCCCTTCTCCCCCGTCTCCAAGGTCCCGGACGAGGCCATGGCGCGCATCAAGGTGGAAGACTACATCCCCGGCGAAGTGCTGGCGCACATCCCCGTGGACCGCACCACGTACTGGTCCTGAGCCCCACCTCTGGATTCCCGCTTCCCAAGGTGTGAGAAAACTGATGAGGCAGAGCCCTCTCGAATCGTCATTCCCGCGGAAGCGGGAATCCAGGGGCGGTGGTGGGGCACTACAGCGGTATTTCCCCGCCTCGCCACCCCTGGATTCCCGCTTCCGCGGGAATGACGATTCAGGGGGTTGTTGCCTCTCTCGGATGGCGTTTTGACACAGCCTGGAAAGCGGGAATCCAGGGGCGGTGGTGGGGTACTACGGCGGCGTTTCCCCGCCTCGCCACTCCTGGATTCCCGCCCCCGATCGGGGTCGAGGGCAAGCTTGCGCGGGAATGACGATCCGAGGTGTTGGTGCCGCTACGTGGCCGAGCGGAGTTTTGGCACGGCCTGTTCCGCGGGATTGACGTTGAGAGGCATCGGCGCCTATCCACAACGACATTTTGCGCACGTCTTGCTTCTCGCGGCCCAACCGGCGATCTGCTACAGATGAACGAACCCGCCGCGACAACGCGCGCGACGTCCCCACCGAGGCACCCATGAACGAGATCGCGATTCAATTCGAGCTGAACGGCCGGTCGCGCCGCGCCAGCGTGGCCCCGGAGCTCTTGCTGGCGGACTTCCTGCGCCGGGACTTGGGGCTCAAGGGCACCAAGACGAGCTGCGAGGTGGAGGTGTGCGGCTCCTGCACGGTGCTGCTGGACGGCCGCCCGGTGAGCGCCTGCACGACCTTGACGCACGAGGTCGACGGGCACGCGTTGACGACCATCGAGGGTCTCGGCAACGACGATGCACTGGATCCGGTGCAGGAAGCGTTCTGGGAGGAAGGCGGCTTCGAGTGCGGCTTCTGTACGCCGGGCATGATCCTCGCCGCCCGCGCTTTGCTCGACGAGAATCCCGCCCCCTCGGAAGAGGACATCAAGGCCGCCCTGGACGGCAACCTCTGCCGGTGCACGGGCTATCTGTCCATCATCCGGTCGGTCCACCGGGCCGCGGCGCTGCTGCGCGGGCATGAGACGCCGGCCCCGAGGCCGCTCGACGAGCGGCGCCTCGACGGCGCCGCCAAGGTCCGCGGCGAGCCGGTGTACACCGCCGACCTGACGCATCCGGGCATGCTCTACGGGCGGGTGCTGCGCAGCCCCTACGCCCATGCGCGCATCCTCGGCATCGACACATCCGCCGCCGAATCGCATCCCGGCGTGGTGGCGGTGCTCACCGTCGCGGACCTCGAGGACGTCGCGCACTACCACGGTCCGCTGGTGAAGGACACGCCGGTGCTGGCCGCGGACAAGGTCCGGTACGAAGGCGACGCCGTGGCGGCGGTAGCCGCCGAGACCCTGGAGGCGGCCACGGCGGCGCTGGCGCTCATCCGGGTGGAGTACGACCCCCTGCCGGCGCTTATGACCATGGACGAAGCGCTGGACCCCGATGCCCCGCCCATCCACGAGTCCGTCAGCGACGACGCGCCGAGCTTTCCGGGGTATCCCCGCGTCGACGACGAGGCCAAAAAGTACGCCAACGTGAGCTTCCACTACGAGCGCGGCGAGGGCGACGTGGACGAGGGGTTCGCCGCCTCGGAGCGGGTCTTCGAACACACCTTCGATTTCCCCAAGATCGCCCACTACTCCATGGAGCCGCAGCTCGCCGTGGCGGAGTGGCGCGAGGACGGATTCACCGTCTGGGCGTCCACCCAGCATCAGTTCATCGTGCGCGACGAACTGGCGGAGATGTTCAGCGTGCCCCCGGAGCGCGCGCGGGTGGTGGTGCCGCTGGTGGGAGGCACCTACGGCAACAAGAACCACACCAAGCTCGAGCCCTTGGCGGTGGCGCTGGCCCGCAAGGCCGGAAGGCGGGTGTTCCTGCACCTGTCGCTGGAAGAGGAGTCGCGCACCGTGAGCAAGCCGGCCGCGCGCGTGCGGCTGCGCACCGGCGTGGACCGGGACGGCAAGCTCGTGGCGCGGGACTGTCTCGTGCACGTGGACGGCGGCGCCTACTCGGACTCGGGTCCCCGGGTCACCCAGAAGGCGGGCTACCGGGCGCCCGGCCCGTACCGCATCCCGCACCTCCGTTCCCACGCCTACACCGTCTACACCAACACGGTGCCGGCAGGCGCGTTCCGCGGCATGGGCACGCCCCAGGTCGTATGGGCCTACGAATCGCAGATGGACATGATCGCGCGGGAGATGGGTTGGGATCCGGTGGAGTTCCGGCTCAAGAACCTGCTCGACAAGGGCGAGGACTTCGCCCCCGGCGAGACCCCCCTGGACACCGACCTCAAGGAAGGACTCCAGCGCGCGGCCAGGGAGATCGGCTGGGGCGAAGAGCTGGAGCCCGACTGTGGCATCGGCATCAGTTGCGGCTGCAAGGACGGCGGCGGCAACTTCAAGATCTCGTCCGCGCGGGTGGAAGTCGACGACGGCGGCGCGATCACCCTGCACGAGGGCACCATCGAGATCGGCCAGGGCTCCCACACGGCCATGGCGCGCATCGCCGCGCAGGAGTTGGGGGTGCGGCCCACGGCCGTCCAGGTGGCGCCCCTGGACACCGACTCGACCCCCTTCGACATGGGCACCTACGCCAGCAGCGGCACCACCGTCATGGGGCTCGCGGTGCAGAAGGCCGCCCGGGCCGTCCGCGACCAGCTCATCGAGGCCGCCCGCTCCCTGGGCAAGAGCCCCGACGCCGCCGCGACCCTGGCCAACGGCGAGGTACGCCTGGCGGAGATCGCCCTTCCCTTCTCCGCGCTGGTCCGGCACGTCAAGGGCGCCGGCGGCGTCATCACCGGCGAAGGCCGGCAGGAGAGCGAACGCGACCCCAACGCCCCCCTCGGCGCCCGGGCGCCGTTCTGGGAGGTGGGATGGGGCGCCGCCAAGGTCCACGTGGACCGCGACACCGGCGACGTGCGCGTGCTCAAGTACGTCGGCATCGCCGACGCGGGCAAGGCCATCAACCCCCAGCAGTGCCATACCCAGGAGCAGGGCGCGTTCCTGCAGGGGCTCGGCCAGGCGCTGTTCGAGGAGACCGTGTACGAGAACGGCCTGATGCTCACTCCCGATGCCCTCACCTACCGCCTGCCGAAGATCTCCGACCTGCCGGACGAACAGGTCAACATCCTCTTCGAAAACGGCAACGGCGCCGGCCCCTACGGCGCCAAGGGACTGGGCGAAAGCGGCATCCTCCCCGTGCCGTCGGCCATCGCCAACGCCGTGGAGCAAGCCGTAGGCGTGCGCGTCACCGACCTGCCGATCACCGGAGAGAAGGTCTGGCGTGGGCTGAGGAAGCGATCCGTCGTTTCCGCGGAAGCGGTTGCGCCGAAAGTCGCGAGGCAACAACGTCCCAATGATGTCATTCCCGCGGAAGCGGGAATCCAGGAGGGGTCGGGGCGGGAGAAGCATGACCGCTGACCCCACCCTGGTTTCGCGCTTCCGCGGGAATGACGGTTCGGAGACTTGGCGGGAATGACACGGAAACGGCCAGCACGTCCACAATCATGCGCGACGTAAACGAGACGGCGCGTCAAGACCGCTTCTACTTCAAGCTCTTCGAAGGCCTCGACGAGCCCGGTTGCCCCATCTGCACCATCGTGATCCGGGACAGCCGCGCCTACCTCGACAGCGTCTTCTACGAACGTATCACCGACGTCCCCACCCGCATGAGCCTGCGCGATTCCTTCGGCCTGTGCAACCTGCACACTTGGCTGCTGCGCGACCTGCCAGGCTCCAGCGCCCCGGACCTGGGCTTCGCCATCATCGCCAAGGACCTGCTCAGCCGCTTCCAGCGCGTGGCCGCGGAGCCCGGCACTCAACGGCGGCTCTCCCTCGGGGATTGGTTTACGCGCGCCCGCTCCCGGCTGCGCGCCAGGCTGCAACGCACCCCCTGCCCCGCCTGCGTGCACGCCGCGCGCTCCGAGTCCGTGCACCTGCGGCAACTGCTGGACCTGCTCGGCGAAACCGCGTTCGCCGAGAAATACAGCCGCTCCGCCGGCATCTGCCTGCCCCACTTCCTCATCGCCGACGAAAACCACCCGGACCACGCCCTTTTCCCTCAACTCCGCGAACGGCAGATCCGCAACGCAGGGTCCCTGCACGACACCCTCGACCGCTTCGTCGAGAAACACGACCACCGCGCGAAGGACGAAATCACCCCCGCCGAAGCCAGGGCCTGGACCGACGCCATGGAGTTCCTGGGTGGGAAGCGGGGCGTGTTCGACAGCGAGATGCGCCGGCCAGCTTCGCTGAGATTACCCAAGCTCTACAAGCGGTAAGCCGTGTGCGCGCTGGTCTCATCATAGACCGTATACGGAAAACCGTATATTTGCTGTTTACCCAGGTCTCCGCAGGTTGCCAGCTTGCCGCTAGCGCAGGGACGTGGCATCTTGGCCTCCAAAACACCCAGTCGAACCCGCATTGGCCGGTGTCTCGGGTACAGAGGGAACCATGTCGGCGATTCGTACCATTTCGATTGAGGGCTTTAGGAGCATTGCTAAGCTGCGAGACTTGGAAATGCGGCCCCTGAACGTCCTCATCGGCGCCAACGGATCAGGCAAGTCCAACTTTCTTGGCGCCATGCAGCTCCTGCGAACCGCCATTCGAAGCGCGTCTCGGACATCAGACTATGTCCGACGTTCTGGCGGGGCCAACCGTCTTCTTCACTTCGGTTCAAAAAAAACACGCTCGATAAGCTTCAGCATCCGCTTCAATGACGGTTTGGCAGACTTTAGTGTCGATATGCCTTGCGGTGCGGACGATCAGCTATTTCCACGAACATCGATTGCCGCTTTCGAACTGCCGTCGGATTTCGCAAGAAACCTCGAAGTGCAGCCTGGTATGGCGCCGGCTTTTGAATTCCTCAGCAGCAGGTTGGAGAGTTGGCGGCTTTACCACTTCCACGACGCGGGCTCCACATCTCCAATGAAGACGACTGGAGACGTACACGACAATCGCCATCTTCGCCCGGACGGCGCGAACCTTGCGGCGTTCCTTTATTTCCTGCGGAAGAGACAAAAAGGTTCCTATACCCAAATTCGCCGTACTATTCGTTTGACAGCGCCGTTCTTCGACGATTTCGCACTCGAACCTCTGGCTCTGAACAAGGACACGATCCGACTCGAATGGCGGCATGCCGACTCGGATGCATATTTCGATGCCTCATCCCTTTCCGATGGCTCGCTCCGGTTCATTGCTTTGGCTACGTTACTGCTCCAGCCAGCGTCGCTACGCCCGTCTGTCGTTTTTCTCGACGAGCCGGAACTTGGCTTGCATCCACACGCGATCACCTTGTTGGCCTCATTGCTAAAACAGGCCTCCGTAGAGTCCCAGGTCATCGTGGCAACCCAATCACCTATACTTCTGGATCACTTCGACCCCGAAGACGTGTTGGTGGCCGAGCGGGTGAACGGTGCTACGGAACTCCGCAGGCAGGATGCCGGAGCGCTGAAGGTTTGGCTAGAAGACTACAGCCTGGGACAACTCTGGGAGAAGAACGAACTGGGCGGACGTCCTCACTCTGAGAATAAGGACCAGTAGTGTTCGCCGTGACCCGTCTACTCGTTCATGTCGAAGGGCAGACCGAAGAGCAATTCGTCAACGAATTGTTATCGCCGCATCTTCAAGCCCGTGGATACACCTCCGTCAGCACGCGACTCATCGGCAATGCCCGTCAGCGAGGCCAGCGTGGCGGGATCAGACCGTGGTCGGAAGTGCGCAAAACGATTGTGAATCATCTGAGGCAAGACCCGGGGAGCAGCGCGGCCACGATGGTAGACTACTATGGGTTGCCACGCACCGGCCCCACGGCATGGCCGGGTCGGGAGGAGGCCTTGCGTGCCGGATTGCAGGCAAAACCCGAAATCGTGGAGAACGCCCTTTTGGAGGATGTCGCTCGGATAATGGGCCGCGGCTTTGATTCGTCTCGCTTCATCCCGTTTCTCACAATGCACGAATTCGAGGCACTCCTGTTCAGCGATTGCGAGCGATTTGCTCTTGGGATCGACAAACCCGAAATGACCGGCTCTCTGCAGGCGATTAGAGACGCCTTCACAAACCCGGAGGAAATCGACGACTCTCCCGACACGGCGCCTTCGAAACGAGTCGTTGCGCTCATTCCCGGATACCAAGAACCGTTGATGGGAACCCTCGCCGCGCTGGAAATAGGCTTGGTTGCCATGCGAGCAGAATGTCCACACTTCGATGCGTGGGTGAAGCGGTTGGAGACACACCCGAAATCAGTTGCACACCAATAACAGCGGAGGGCAAAAGGTTGCCGTGGGCACGCGGTCATTGGTCACCCCCACGTTTCCCACGCACCGAAAGCCGTGCATAGAGCGCTTCCAATTTTTCCCTTTCCGGATCCACCGGCAGTGATCGGTTGAAATCGTCAAATTGACGAATCAAAGTCTCATCGACAGTGTCACAGAGCTTGAAGTCGGCTTTGTTATGGCGGTCGATCAACAGGGCACCTTTCAGAGCGCAACGCCGTATCGGTCCCTTGTGGCCTGCTTCAACGCCGGGAATGAACCTCTTGCTGAGGTGCTCCTTCCATTTCCGGTGTAGCTTCCCAGCGTCGTAGAGGTCGTGAACGACGGTCTCGCGATCGACCTCAAGCCAAATCGCGACCCTCGAATTCTGCTCGTGGCCGAACCAAGCGTACCAGTTTCTGAACTGATCCCAATCGTCCACAGCGGACGGGCCGAAATCAAACAAGCTGACGCAGTTCAAGTAGCGGCACAATGAGTTCTTGTACCGGGCGCCCGCAATCGCGATCTGGCCGGATGTCAAAATACCGCGTAGTCCCTCCAGCCCTGTTGCGTGCCAGAGTCTTTGATCAAGCGCGTTCCAAAGCGTGTTGGGCAAACCAGGATTGTTCATCGGAGCGCTTCCTCCCACAACAGATACAACAGTTGAAGTATCGGGCCGAGGCATCAGGCCCCAACGCCGATCTCCAGCTTTGCTCGTCGCGCGTCACCGCTCAAGGAACGGTATGACGCGGCGCAGGTAGGCGTCGAACAGCGGGACGGTGAAGGCGGTGTCGCCGTGGGCGGGGCTGTAGATCATGCCCTTGTTGATGAGCTTTGCGCGGGTCGGGGCCACGACGCGGACGGATTGGGCGAGGGCGTTGGCTATTTCGCCGGAGCGGTGTGGGCCGCCGCCGAGTTCGGCCATGGCGCGCAGATAGCGTTTTTCGGACGGCGCCAAGCGGTCGAAGCGGGCGCGGAAGAAGCTGGCGTCTAGTTCGGCGGTGGCCTGCCGCGTGGCGGACCGGACGTCTTCCGCCGTGACCGGGGATGACGTGGCGCAGTCCCAGCAGTGCTTGCCCCACTCCTGCAGGAAGTACGGGTAGCGCTGGGTGTTTTGCAGCACGGCATCCAGGGCCTGGGGTTGGAAGGCGACGTCGAGGCGGCTTGCCGGCGCTTCGATCGCCTGCCGTGCCGCTGCCGGGTCCAGTGGTCCGATCTCCGGGAAGGTGAAGAGGCGTTCGGAATAAGTCTTGGCGGACGCGGTGCGGGCCACGAGTTGGGGGAGACCCGCCCCCACCATGGTGACCGGCAAGCTGCTCTGGGCCGCGCGGTGCAGGGCGGCGATCAACGCAGCCAGTTCACGTTCCTGCACATACTGCAACTCGTCGACGAACAGCGCCACGGCCGTGTCCTGATCGCGGGCGGCTTCGCCAACGGATTCCAGGAGCGCCGTAAGGTCGGCGTCCAGGTTGCCGCTGTCGGCGAGACCGCGTTCCGAGGCGAGGTCGAGGCTGATGCCCAGGTCGCCGGTGCCCACCTTGATGGCGCCGACGAACCCCGCAAGTGCTCTAAGCGCCCGGCGTGCGGCATCGCTGGCGGCAGCGATACGGTTCATGCGCACCAGCGCGGCGTGTAATGGCGGAACAAGCAGGACGGGAAGCGACCTGTCTTCCGGCGCCTCCAGGAGGAGCGTCGCAAAACCGCGGCGCCGGGCGTCTTCGCAGATCCGGTTGAGGAGAACGGTCTTGCCTACCCCGCGGAGACCCACCATCAGCATGCTCTTGGCCGCCAAGCCGTTGCGGATACGATCCAGGGCGATCGCGGCCCCATCGATCAGGGCGTCTCGCCCCGCCAACTCCGGCGGCGGCGTCCCGGCCCCCGGTGCGTAGGGGTTCAGTCTTGGATCCATTTCAAGCGAGGTTACCCAAGGTTACCTGAAATCGCAAACTTAGAGACGAAGGACTGGTGTCTCAACTGAAGCTCTACCGGCGACGGAAACTGCGCGGACGCGTCCCCCCTTGCGCCACCATCTTCGCAAGGTTGCCGGTCAGTCCATGGTCCGCGGATCGAGGATGTCCCTCAAGCCGTCGCCGATCATGTTGAAGGCCAGCACCACCGCGAAGATGGCGGCGCCCGGGGCGATGGAGAGCCAGGGCTGGTTCAGGAGCTGGTTGACGCCGTCGCGGATCATGCTGCCCCAACTCGGGGTGGGGGGCTTTACGCCGAGGCCGATGAAGCTCAGGTTGGCCTCCTGGAGGATGGCGGTGGCGGTCCACAGGCTCGCCACCACCAGGACCTCGTTGGAGATGTTGGGCAGCACGTGCTTGCAGATGATCCGCGTGTCGCTCATGCCCAGGGCCCGGGCGCCCTGGATGAAGTCCCGTTCCCGCATGGCGATGGCGGAGCCGCGGGCGATACGGGCGAAGCGCGGCGTGATGGCGATGGCGATGGCAATGGAGAGGTTCACCATGCCGGAACCCAGGACGGCCAGCACCATCAGGCCGAGGATCGTCGTGGGGAAGGTCATCAACAGGTCCGTCAAGCGGACCGTGACGGTATCGATGGGGCCGCCCTTGTAGCCCGCGACGACGCCGAGGGTGCTGCCGAAGATCAGCGCCATGCCCACCGCGGAGAGGGCGATGCCCAGGGACACGCGCGCCCCCATGATGACGCGCGAGAGCACGTCCCTGCCGAAGCTGTCCGTGCCCAGCACGTGCTCCCCTCCGGGCGGCAAGTCTCCCTTGAGGAGGTCTTGTTGGACCGGATCGTACGGGACCAGCCACGGGGCGAACAGGGCCACCAGCAGGATCGCGGCGGTGAGGACAAGACCTACCAATGTGGTCTTGTTGCGCTTCATGGCGCGCCAGACCCTGCGGCGGCGGCGGGCGGCGGATGATTCGTCGGAGGTCATGGTTTCACTTGCACCTGATCACTTGTATCGGATCCGCGGATCGATGAGCGCGTAGGTCAGGTCCGTCAACAGGTTCACCAGTACGATGATCCCGGCATAGAAGGTCATCACGGCCTGGAGCATCGCGTAGTCATGGGTGTTGATGCCGCCCACCATGAGCTTTCCCAGGCCCGGCCGGTTGAAGACGATGGTGACCAGGATGGAGCTGCCGATGAGGATGCCGGTGTAGATGCCGACCACGGAAACCACCGGCATCAAGGCGTTGCGGAGCGCGTGCTTGTACATGACCCAGCGCTCCTTGAGCCCCTTGGCCCGGGCCGTGCGCACGTACTCCATGTTGATGACCTCGAGGAGGGCGGAGCGCGTGACCCTGGTGATGTAGGACATCATGGCCAGACCCACGCTCAGGGCCGGCAGCACCAAGTGGTGCAGGCGGTCCCACGGGTCGCTCAGGTCTCCCGCGCCGATGACCGGGAAGAGGCGCATCTTATAGGCGAAGAAGAAGATCAGCAGGATGCCGAGGTAGAAGGACGGGGTGGAGATGCCCGCCAGCGAGAGCACCCTGGCGCAATAGTCCGTCATGGTGTTGCGCCGGCGCGCGGTGAGAATTCCCAGGGGAATGCCCAGCAGGAGGCCCACCGCCAACCCGGAGACGGCAAGGTCCAGCGTGTACGGAAGGGCGCGCCAGATCTGCGGCAGGATGGGCCTGCGGTTGGCCATGGAGATGCCGAGATCGCCCCGCAAGAGGCCCCAGACATAGTCCCGGAACTGGATCCACAGCGGTTCGTGGAGACCCCAGCTCCGCCGGAACTGCTCCAGGGCTTCGGGTGGCGCCTCGTCGCCCAGGATGGCGTAGGCCGGGTCGCCGGGCAGGATCCGCATCACCACGAAGATGAAGACCATGACCCCGAGCATGGTGGGGATGGCCCACAGGGTCCTGCGAACGATATATCCGCTCATTGCCGCCCGATCAGTCGCTGATGTCCTGTAGGAACCAGCTCAGCGGCAGCTCATGGCCCAGGCCCCGCGCGCGGGCACCCTCGTAGACCTTGCGGGCCGCCGCCGCGAACTGGATGGGTATGCCCTGGGTGACGAAGCAGGTGACTTCCTCGGACGACGCCCTCCCGGGTTTGTTCCCGAGCACCACGTCGGACAGGAACACCCGCTTCTCCCGGCCCATGAGCTGCTTCTCCCGGCGCAGCCACTCCGTGTCGATGGGCTCATAGCCCACGGCCGGGCGTCGCTCGGGGTCGGCGACATGGTAGTCGGTCCTGGGCGTGCGCGAATACACGTACCGGTGGCACCGCCGGTACACGTCGTCATCCAACTCGTTGGGCAACACCCCCAGGACGTGCATGCCGCGCTCCAGCCATTCGCCCTTGACCACGGGCTCCAGCGAGTTGGTGCAGGCCGCGACGATGTCCGTGCCTTCCATCACGCGGCGCGGGTCGTCCACGGCCACCACCTCGACTCCCAGGTTGCCGCTGGTCCGTTCCGCGAACGCCGCCCGGTGCTCCGGATTGGGACTGTACACGAGGATCCTGCGGATGGGCCTCACCTTGGAAATGGCCAGCGCGTGCGCCGTGGCCATGCCGGCGGTGCCGTAGAGGCCCAGGACGGCGGCGTCCTCGCGGGCCATGTGCCTGACGCTGATGGCGCCGGCGGCCCCCACGCGCATGTGCTGGATGTGGCCGTCGTTCATGATCGCCAGGGGCGCGCCGTCATCGGTGCTGAAGAGCAGGATGAGGCCGCAGAACTTGCCGGGCGCCACGCAGTACTTCTTGACCTGGGTCCCGGAGGCCGGAAGGATGTCCGACTTCATCCGGACGGCCAGCGCGTCCATCTTCGGGAGCGCGGAGGCCATGGGATCCCAGGTGTACCAGCCGTCCCCGTCCGGCCGCGGCACCGAGTGCGTCGCCCGGGTGGCGGTGGCCCGCCCCAGGCCCCACTCACGGTAGGACTCCTCGACGGCGTCGATGGTGTCCTCCATGGTGAGGACCCGGGCCGCGGTCTCGTTGTCGATGAAGAGAACGCTCCGTTGCGCGATCTCCCGGTCGGCCTCGGTATTGCCGTGGTAGGTGACGTAGGCGTCGTTGTCCATGGTGCCGGCAGGCCCTCCCGAAACCTGCGCCGCCTAACCCATCTTGGCATCCCACTTGAGCGGCACGCAGATACACAGGTCCGACACCAGGTTGAAACCGATGTCGACGCTGGACTTGCGGGCGTACACGTTCTTGATCTCGTGTGTCGGGAGCGCCGCCAGGTCCTCCAGGATCTTGACCTGGGCGTCCTCCCACGCCTTGATCTGCCCCTGCGGGTCCATCTCGGCCTTGGCCTTCTGAATGGACGGGTCCGCGCCGTTGAAGTGGGAGAAGTTCCGCTTCGCGCCCTTGGCGAAGAACTCTTCCAGGATGAAATTCGCGGTGGGGAAGCGCGTCGCCGCCCGCAGGACCAAGGGGTTGCTGCCCTCGTCGTTCTTCTTGTGCCAGGCCGGATGGGCGATGACGTTGATGTTGATGTCGATGCCCACCTGCTGCATCTGGTTCTGGAGCACCTCGATGGGGCGCCGGAACATGGGCTTTTCGCTGATGAAGACCGGATCGATCTTGAAGCCCTTGGGGAAGCCGGCGTCGGCCAGAAGCTGCTTCGCCTTTTCCGGGTTGAAGTCGTACTTGAGATCCGCGGGCACGTCCTTGAGGGCGCCCACGAACGTGGGCGGGATCACCGAGTGCAGGACCGACGCCACGTCGGGGCCGATGAATTGGACGAGCGCTTCGCGGTTGATGGAGTGGGCGATGGCCTTGCGTACCCGGAGATCGTCCAGCGGCTTGCGCTTCCGGTCCATGTGGAGCTTCACCACCGTGGAGGGGCCGAAAGAGTCTATGGATACGCCCGGACCCTTGACCTGATCGATGGCGCGCTGCTCCCGGGCCATCTCGATGATGTGGAGTTCTCCGGCCTTGAAGGCGAGGTTACGGCTGCTGGAGTCCGGCAGGAAGCGGAAGTTGATCTGCCGGATGTTGGGCTTGCCCCGGTAGTAGCCGTCGTTCCGCACCAGCACCAGCCGCTCCTGCGGTATGTGCTCGTTGAACGCGAACGGACCGGTGCCGATGGGATGGGTCTTGATCTTGTCGCCGAGCTTCTCGGAGGCCTTCCGGCTCATGATCATGCCCCCCTGCCAGCCGAGCAGGTTGGGCAACAGAATGAGCTTGCTGGTGCTCCAGTGTCAGGCGTTCCAGTGCCGAGGTTCGATGTGGCTTTACCCGGTGATTTTCGCTATAGGTACACTCCGTATGTCACGCTCCCGTGAAGTCCCGCGCGCGAGCGCAGTTGAGCAAGGCCATATCAAAGGCCCGAACGCGCTGTCAACGACGTTCTTCGGACGGGAGCCGGGTTCCGAGCACGATCGAGTCAGTCCCAAGGCGATGCCGTTGCAGTTCCGTCATTCCCGCGGAGGCGGCTGTGTCCAAACGTCGCCCGGACAAGAACTGGCGCCAACCCCCGAGTCGTCATTCCCGCGGAACAGGCCGTATCAACACTCATGAGGCAACTACGTAACAGAACGTCATTCCCGCGGAAGCGGCCGTGTCAACACTCATGAGGCAACTACGTAACAGAACGTCATTCCCGCGGAAGCGGCCGTGTCAACACTCATGAGGCAACTACGCAACAGAACGTCATTCCCGCGGAAGCGGGAATCCAGGGGTGGAGAGGCGAGGGAACGCCGCTGCAGTGCCCCACCACCACCCCTGGATTCCCGCTTCCGCGGGAATGACGTTCTGTTGGGGTGGGGCGGGGCCGGGTTCTGACACGGCTGACGATGCGGTATTCGCCCTGAAGGGAACACGCGTGATTCGAGTCGACCCCCACAAATGCGACGGCTGCGGCATCTGTGTTTACGACTGCGGCGCCGACGTCTTCCGCTTCACCAACAAGAAGGACAAGGTCTTCCCCTTCGGCAACAAGTACTGCGTCAACTGCTTCCTGTGCGAGCTCGTCTGTCCGGAAGACGCGGTCGAGGTGGTGCTGCAGCCCAAGAAGAAAAAGGCCGCCGCGGCCACCGAGCCCACCCCCTCGGCAGGCACATGAGCGAAGCCATCCCCACCACCGACTGCGACGTTCTCATCATCGGCGGCGGCCTGGCCGCATGCATGGCGGCGCTGGAAGCCTCCAAGCGCAACATGGACGTGGTGCTGGTGGACAAGGGCCGGCTCGGGCGCAGCGGCTCCAGCCCCACCTCCGGCGGCGTCCCCCAGGCGACCTTCGCCCACGCCGACCCGCGCGACAGCAAGGACATGCACTTCCGCGACACCATCGTGGGCGGCGACTACATCCCCAACCAGAAGATCGTGCGCGCCATCGTCGACGAGGTCACCGACCGGGTCATCGAGCTGGAAGAGATGGGGCTGCACTTCAAGAAGACCCCCGACGGCAAGCAGTTCTACCAGGAGAAGCGCCTGGGCAGCTCCTACGCGCGCAGTTGCCCGCCCATGGGCGGCAGCGTCGGGATGCTGGGCTCGCTCCGCAAGGAGGTCTTCAACCGCGAGGTGCAGGTGCACCAGTGGACCATGGTCACCAAGCTGCTGCGCAAGAACGGGCGGGTCACCGGGGCCTTCGGCATCAACGTCCAGAAAGGCACCTACCACGCCTACCGCGCCCGCGCCGTGGTGCTGGCCGGGGGCAGCGCCATCGGCATCCAGAAGTACACAAGCGCCAACTTCCTCACCACGGGCGACGCCTACGTGGCGGCCTTCGACCTCGGCGCGCCCCTGGCCAACCTGGAGTTCCTGGAGTTCACCCTGATCCCGGCGCCGGGCGGCCAGGCCATCTCCATGGCCGGCCTGTCCCCCTTCACCAGCAAGGGCGGACGCTTCTTCAACTCCCTGAACGAGCGCTTCCTGGAGCGTTACGACCCGGAGCGGCTGGAGGGCACCACGCGCGCCATCCTGGTGGGCGCCACCTACAAGGAGATGCTCGAAGGGCGCGGACCCGTGTACATGGACCCGTCCTACATCCCCGACGAGAAATGGGACGACGAGATCCAGTTCGAGTACACCCCCAAGCTCGGCAAGGCCGGCATCAACCCCCGCTACGACCGCTTCGAGTGGGTGCCCGCGCTGCACACCTTCCTGGGCGGCCTCGACATCAACGAGCGCTGCGAGGTGGCCGGAGTGGAAGGCCTCTACGCCTCGGGCGAGTCCGCCACCGGCACCCACGGCTCCAACCGCCTCAGCGGCAACGCCATCGCCAGCGCCTTCGCGCTCGGCGCCCGCTCCGGCAAGTACGCCGCCATCTACGGGGCGGACGCGGACATGGGAGAGGTGGATCCGGGCGAGATGTCCGCCGAGATCACCAGGATCGAAGCCTTCAAGGGCGAGGACGGACTCGACCCAACCGAACTGCACGAAGAGATCAAGGACATCGCCTGGGAAAACACCGGCGTCGTGCGCAACGAACCGGGCCTCACTTCAGGCGTGGAGCGCTTCCGGGAAATCCGCCGCGAAAAGGTCCCGCGTCTCAAGGCCGGCAACCTCCGCGACCTCGTCAAGTCCCTCGAATGCGCCAACCTCTCCTGGGTCGGCGAAATGGTCGCCGCCTGCGCCCTCGAGCGCAAGGAATCCCGCGGCCAGCACACCCGCGACGACTACCCCGAAAGGGACGACAAGAACTGCCTCAACTGGATCTCGGTGGAAAAGGACGGGGATGAGGTGAAGCCGGTGGTGAAGCCGATTCCGTTCGAGGAGGGGGATCTGAAGCCGTAGCCGGCTGCCGCCCCATCAACGTCACTCCTCATCGTCGGCGGCCACGAGGTCGTCAACGTCGACACCCAAAGCACGCGCCAAGGCCGCATAGACCTTCACCGTGCCCTCCCGCTTGCCGGATTCGATCTGGGAAAGGTACGAACCACTGAGTCCCACCTGCTCCCCAAGATCCTCCTGGGTCAGGCCACGGTGTTCCCGCCACACCTTGACGGGACTCTCCCCTTCCACCAGACGTTCCACCACCTCGGCGGGAATCACCTCCTCATCACCACGCGCGAGTCTCTCCGCAAAGGCCTTGCTGTCGCGCAGATCCTCAAGCCGCTTCACGGTCATACCTCTGAAAGCACCTTTTCCCCGAACAATTCCATCGCCCCCAGTATGTCCTTCTGCTCGAGGCCCGGAGTCCAGTCGAAACGCAGCAGCAGCAGATCCGGTTTGAGGGATTCCTCGTAGGAGCGGATTTCCTCGATGCAGTCCTCGGGGGAGCCGAGGATGAAGCGGTGGCGGGCGAGGCGGTCGAAGTCCCAGGTGAGCTCGTCGGGGTTGGTCATGGCTTCGTCCTGGCCCCACTTGACGTAGACGTCGCGGTAGAGCTTGTCGAGGCAGGGGCGGGCCTTGGCCACGGCCTCTTCGCGGGTGGGAGCGACGAAGCATTCCCGGACCATGACGAGGGCGCCGGCACCGGGCTTGCCGGTGTCGGCCCAGGCTTGGCGGAACAGCGCGGTCTGGTCCTTCAGTTCCTCGATGGCGGAGTGGGGTCCCACGAGCCAGCCGTCGCCGATGCGGGCGGCGCGCTTGACGCCCGTGTCGCCGTTGGCGGCTATCCACACGGGCGGTCGCGGCTTCTGCAGCGGGCGCGGACCGATGGTGACGTCCTTCAACTCGAAGGCCTTGCCGGAGAACGAGACGTGCTCCTCGGTCCACAGGCGCTGGACGATCTCGACGCCCTCCACGAAACGATCGAAGCGTTGCTTCTTGGTGAGGTTGAAGGCGTCCAGTTCCTGCTGCCGGTAGCCGAGTCCGAAGGAGAAGACGGAGCGGCCCTCGTTCATCACGTCGATGGTGGCCAGCTCCTTGGCGATGACCACGGGGTCGTGGAGGCCGAGAAGCGTGGTGGCCGTGCCGATGCTGGCCCGTTTCGCTTCGGCGCAGAGGCGGCCCAGGAGCGGTACCTGGTGAAGGCGCTGGAAGCCGGGGATGTTGTAGTGCTGGCCCATCGTGATAGCCTCGAACCCGGCTTCGTCGGCCACCCGTGTCTGCTCCGCCAGCGTGGGCATGAGGGTCTCGGGGGGCTTGTCGATGGAGACCTGGGGGTTGAGCTGGATACCGAATTTCATGATGTACTCCGTGGTGTCGTGCTGACCCGTGGCGTGGGCGGGCGCCGCCCGCCCCTACAATTCGTCGTCATGCGTTCTTCAGTCTTTTTCGTTCAAAGCCCGCCAGACGCGCTCCGGCGTTAGAGGCAACTCACGAATTCGTACGCCGGTCAGCCGAGCGATGGCGTTGGCCACGGCCGGCGCCACGGCCACGATGCCGGATTCGCCCATCCCCTTGGCGCCCCAGGGGCCCGGGCCGTCCTGGTTCTCCGTGAGCGACACCTCGAAACGGCGCGGCATGTCGGCGAAGCCCGGCACCTTGTAGTCGACGAGGTTGGGGTTGAGGGGTTGGCCGCCGTCGTAGAGCAGGCTCTCGCACAGGGTGTGGCCCATGCCCATCATGGCGGCGCCCTCGTCCTGGGCCTCGGCCTGGAGGCGGTTGATGGCCAAGCCCACGTCGGCGACGCTGGCGTAGTGCGGCACCCGCACCTCGCCGGTCTCTTCGTCCACGGTGACCGCCGCGGCGCCCATGCCGGTTTCCCAGAACACCGGGAACTGCGCGGGGATGCCGCCGCCAGCACGCACGTAGCCGCGACCGATGAGCTCGCCGCCGGGCATGGCGAAGTAGGCCCGCACCACGGCGCCGTAGTCCATGCGCTGCCCGCGGGCTTCGGCCCAGCCGTCCTCCAGGGTCACCTCGCCGGGATCGCAACCCATGGCCTCGGCCGCGGCCTTGCGAACCTGCTCGCGCAGATCCTCGGCGGCGAACTTGACCGCGGTGCCCATCACGGTAGTGGAACGGCTCGCGCCCGTAGAGCGGTCGAAGGGCGTCACGTCGGTATTGGTGGCGCGCATGACGATCCGTTCCGGCGGAATGCGGAGCTCCTCGGCGGCGACCTGGCTCAGCACCGTGCGCGCCCCCTGCCCCACCTCCGTGCTGCCCGCCATAAGCACCGCGCTGCCGTCGCTCAGGAGGCGCAGGATGGCGGTGGACACGGGCATGGCCTCGGAGTCGGTGACGCCCACGGCGATGCCCAGGTTGTCGGCCGGCGCGCCCCGCTTCTCGTCCCAGCCCACCATGGCGGCCACCTGGCGAAGATCCATGTGCAGATCGGCGTCCATGGGCTTGGCGCCGGGCTTCAACTCCTCGTCGCGGTGCAACAGGTTCTTGAGGCGGAACGCCAGCGGGTCGATCTCCAGGCCCCTCGCGACGTCATCCATGTGGGACTCCAGCGGGAAGATCGACTGGGGTCCGCCGATGGAGCGCATGGAGCCGGCGGGCGCGGTGTTGGTGTACACGGCGTACACGTCGATGCGGTAGTGGGGGATGCGGTAGGGGCCATGAATGCGCGTGGCCACGCGTTTGGCTACCCGCGGGCCGTTGTCCGCGTAGGCGCCCGTATCCAGGTACATCTCCGCCTCGCGCGCCACCACGGTGCCGTCTTGCCGCACTCCGGTCTTCACCCGGACACGCGCCGAGTGGCGCCGGATGGTGAGCATGGACTCGGAGATGCTCTGGGCCAGCCTGACCGGGCGGCCGCGCGCGGCGCGGGCCAGCGCCACCGCCAGGGGCTCGATCTTGAAGTAGGACTTGCCGCCGAAGGCGCCGCCCACGTAAGGGACGGTTACCCGCACGTTGGGCATGGGCACCCGGAACATCTGGGCGATCTCGGCGCGGATCAGGAACGGGTGGGCCGAAGAGGTCCACAACGCGATCTCGTCGCCCTCGAACCGGGCCACCGCGGTGTGCGGCTCGAGGGAGTAGTGGCAGATCATCGGGAACTCGAAGGTGTCCTCGAAGGTCGCGTCGGCCTCCGCGAAACCGGCGGCCACGTCGCCGTCCTCCAACCGCTCGTGATGGCAGACGTTGCGGGGCGCCTCCTCCTCCACGGCCGCCATCTCGTGATATTCCCCGACCAGGGCGTTGGTGTCGTGCAGCACCGGAGCGTCCGGGGCCAGGGCATCGTCCATGCCGGCCGCCATCGGAAGCTCCGTGTAGCGCACGCGTACCAGGGACAGCGCCTCGTCGGCGATGTCGCCGCTTTCGGCCGCAACCGCCACCACCGGTTCGCCTACGTAGCGCACCCGGTCGGTGGCGATGAGTGGCCGGTCGCGCAGGCAGTGGCCGTAATACGGATCGATGTCCTTGACGGACTCGCGGGTGAGAACGCCGTGGACGCCCGGGAGCGCCTCGGCCGCGCGCACATCGATGCTCTCGATCAGGGCATGGGGAAACGGGCTGCGGAGGACCCTGCCCTCCAACAGCCCGGGGAAGTCCAGGTCGGCCGTGAACCGGGCCTTGCCGGTGACCTTCTCCACCCCTTCGACGCGGCGGATGGAGCGGCCGACTGTGGTGAACTGCGCCATGGTCGCCGTGGGGGATCGGAAGTCTGGCGAGCAGATAGCCGCAACGCCGGCTCCTGGTGCCCCCTCACTTCTTGTAGTAGCGGCACTCGAACGTGATGCAGCCGTTGGGGCTCTTGTAGGGCCCGTGCACCATGCCCGGCGGGCGGCAGCCGTACATGCCCTTGGTGAACTCCTGGTTGAGGCGGGTGTCGATGAGGCTGCCCTCGAGGATGATGACCTCCTCCCAGAAATCATGCACGACGGTCTCGTCTGTCGCCACGCCGGCGGGGAAGTTGACCATGCGGGCGTAGTCGCCCGTGTCCGGGTCCTCGCTCAGGATCTTCTCCATGATCCCTTCGGCCGTGGCACCCGAGCCGGCCCCCACGGGGCGCCAGTCGATGGTGTCGGTGTTGAAAAACTCTCGCTCTTCCTTTGGCATCTATTCTTCTCCCTTCCATTCGTTCAGTTAGTCGATGAGAACCCGGTCCTTGAACGCCGAGAACGTGGTCCGGATCTCCGGAATCGCTCCCAGGTCCAGCTCCGCCCGCACCACGCACTCGCCGTCGCCGGCGGCTGCCCGCGACGTGCCCCAGGGGTCGGCCACCGTGCTGTGTCCGACGAAAGCCTTGCCCCGGTTGGCGCCGGTGCAGTTGCTGGAGACCAGGTAGACTTGGTTCTCCAGCGCGCGGACCCGGTTCAGCAGGAGCCAGGCTTCGAGCCGCGGATACGGCCACGCCGAGGCCACCAGGAAGACCTCCGCCCCGGCGACGGCCATCTGGCGGTACAGTTCCGGGAAGCGCAGATCGTAGCAGGTGGACAGCCCGAACTTTCCAAGCTCGGTGTCCACCACCGTCGGCGCCTGCCCCCGCGTCAGCAACCGCGCCTCTTCGGACTGGTACCCGAAGAGATGGATCTTGCGGTAGGTGCCGAGGATCTCGCCCTCGCGGCCGATGAACACGCTGGTGTTGTAGTACGCGCCGCCGTCCTCCTCCACGAAGCTGCCGCCGAAGAGGAAAACGCCCTTGGCCGCGGCCTTCTCGCACAGCATGGACACGGTGGGACCGGAAAGGCTCTCGCTCTCGGCGCTGTAGTCGTCGAAAGCGAAATAGCCGACGTTCCAGATCTCGGGCAACAGGATCAGGTCGGCGCCGTCCACGCCGTCGATGAGTGACGCGGCGCGCTGGATATTGGACGCCTTGCCGCCGTCGTCCATGCCCATCTGGATGGAGGCCACGCGAATCCGCCGTTCTTGATTGTCACTCATCATATGCCTCGGATGTTTTGCGGCCGGCGCCGGCTACGCGAGCCAGTCGATGGGGCGGATGCTGTAGCGGAACGACAACTCGCGCCCGAGGACGTCGTCGGACAGCCGGCCCTCGAAGGTGGGCGAGAACAGGAGCTCGCCGCCCAGGCTGGGCATGGTCCCCATGTACAGCACCATGCCGTCCAGCGCCCCGTCCTTCACCACGGACCTCACGCCGTCGAGAAAGTCGTCGACGGTCAGAAAGTCGGCCAGGGACCCTTCCTGGTAGAGCGTTCGCTGCCCGTCCACGTCGATCCAGCTCTGGAGCTTCAGCCGTTCCCAGTGAGGCTTCACGTCCGCGAGCTTCCATACCTCACGGGACACCACCTTGGCGCAGATGACCTTGGACTTGGGGATACTGTCCTTCTCAAGCTCACGGTCGGTGTGATCGCTGCCCACCGCGATGTAGACCTCGTCGCCCTTGAACAGGAACACCACCTCCACCTCGCCGGACGTGTCGTCGCCCAGCACCTCGATCTCGTCGTCGGTGGTGACCATCTCCCGGGTCACCGCGAAATAGGCGGGTATGCGGTCCGGCGCGGCCACGCCGTGGGCCTTGAGCTCCTCGACGTGCTTCATGGCCCCTTCCCGGTTCTTCCCGGTGAAGCCCGCGTCCAGTATCCGCGCCACCGGGAACTCGAGGTCCGACTGGCCTCCGTCGGCGTCGACTACCGCTAGATGCAACGTTTGCACGTTCGATTCTCCTTTGTCGTCAGCTTTGAATCGTCATTCCCGCGGAACAGACTGTGTCAAACACCATCCGATAGCGGCAACGACCCCCGAATCGTCATTCCCGCGAAAGCGGGAATCCAGGGGCGGCGGTGGGGTGCTACAGCGGCGTTTCCCCGCCGCGCCCCTCCTGGATTCCCGCTTCCGCGGGAATGACGATTCGGGGACTTGGTGCCAGGTCTTGTCCGGGCGACGTTTTGACACCGGCTGTTCCGCGGGAATGACGGAGGGCCATAACGTGTCACCCCTGCGCGTGTCACCCCTGCGCGAAATCGTGTCACCCCTACGCGAAATGCGGCATGATCTTGTCCGCGATCAACTCCACCTGCTCGATGTCGGGACCGGCGGGTTGCAGCGTGACGTGCTCCATGCCGGCGTTCTCCAGTATTCTCAGCTTCTCCACGATCTGGTCGATGCTGCCGACCATGTAGCACTCCTGCAAGTGATCCCAGCTTCGGTTGCTGCCCATCATGCGCTCCATGTGCGGCCGCTGGAGCCGCAGCGCCTCTTCCGGGTCCTGGGTGTCCACAACCCAGGTGGCCTGCACGTGGCCGAAGCCCAGGGTGGCGGGATCGCGTCCGACGGACTTGAGGAATTCGGAGACGGTGTCGAAGTCGCGCTTGACCCACTCCAGCTTGCCCGAGGCGCGGCACGTGAAGACGTCGGCGTGCCTGGCGATGCGCTGCATCACGGTCTTCACCATGTAAGGCTTGTCGGGTGAGAGCTTGTCGGGAATGCGCGAGCCGCCCGCCACCCAGACCTCCGGGTACTTGGGCGGCATGGGATCGATGGTGACATCGTCGAACTCGAAGAACTCGCCCTTGAACGACACGTGCTTCTCGGTGAGCAGCAGCTTGCACGCGTCCAGGATCTCGTCGGTGCGGCGCCCCCGCTCGCGCAGGTCGATGCCCATGGCGTCGAACTCGGGCTTGCTCCAACCCGGTCCCACGCCGAAGAAAAAGCGCCCGCCGGAGATGTAGTCCAGGGTGGCGATCTCCTTGGCCAGCAACACCGGATGACGCAGCGGCAGCACCAGGATGTGGGTGCCCAGCTTGATGCGCTCGGTGCACGCGGCCGCGGCCGAGAGGCAGATGAGCGGGTCCATCCACGAGCCGCCGTAGAGCCCGGGCGCGTCCGTCAGATGGTCCCACACGGTCAGGGACTCGAACCCCAGCGCCTCGGTGCGCCGGGAATACTCCTGCACGACGGTTTGCGCCATATGGTAGTCCATGTCCGGCCACGTATAGGTAGGGATGGTGATGCCAAGCTTGAGACTCACGTTGACTCCTCTTGTTCTTCTTGTGTTCGGGGCGGGTCCAGTGTCCTGTTCGAGCCGGACAGGGTACTAGTGCGAAGAGTTAGAAAGACTCACCCGCAAAGTCAAGGAGAGCTTTGACAGGCCTTCGGAACTGGGGTACGCATCGGAGCAGACCAACAGGAGGAACAACCCCATGGCAAGCGTTCCGATCATCGACGCGGACGGGCACATTCTCGAGGACAACGACGAGCTCGAAGACTACTTCGAAGGCCCGTACGAGGGACACCGCAGGCACAAGGTGTTCGGGCTGTTTCCGTCGCTGGACGGCTGGCCGCGGGGCGCGGTCAAGGGGGTGAAAAAGGCGAGCCAGACCTCACCCGAGAGCTGGCTGGAGTTCATCAACGGGGCCGGCATCGAGGCGGCGGTGCTCTATCCCACCGCGGGCTTGGGCTTCGGCCTGATCCAGGACTCGGACTGGGCGTGTGCGCTGGCGCGCGCCTACAACAACTGGTTCCACGACAAGTACACGCGCACGAGTCCGCGCCTCAAGGGCGTCGCCATTCTGCCGGTGCACGACGTGCCCGCGGCCGTGGAGGAGTTGCGCCACGCGGTGACCGAGCAGGGCATGGTGGGCGGCCTCCTGCCCGCCGTCAACGTGCTGCACAAGGGCTTCGGCCATTCCGACTTCCACCCGCTCTACGAGGAGGCGCAGCGCCTGGACACCCCGCTGGCCATCCACGGCGCCCCGAGCCAGGGGCTGGGCTTCGACTACCTCCAGACCATGTCCATGATCCACACCCTGGAGCACCCCATCGCACAGATGATTCAGATGGCCAGCATGGTGCTGGACGGCGTGTTCGAGTTGTTCCCGAAGCTGCGGGTGGGCTACCTGGAGGCCGGCGCCGGCTGGGTCCCGTACATGATGGAACGCATGGACGACAAGTTCCACGTGGACCGCAAGCGCAAGCACTTCCCGCTGAAGAAGCTCCCCAGCGAGTACGTGAAGGAAGGCAACGTATTCGTCACCTGCGAGCTGGACGAGAAGATCCTCGACGTGGTGGCACGGGAACTGGGCGAGGACACCCTGATGTACCCGTCGGACTTTCCGCACGAGAAGGCGGTAACGGAGTTCGGCACCGACATCCCCGAGTTCCTGGAACGCCCGGACCTGTCCCAGGGCCTCAAGCAGAAGATCCTCTACGACAACGCCAAGCGGTTCTACGGGCTCTCGTAGGGGCGGTCCAAACCGCCGTCCCAGTACGTCATTCCCGCGGAACAGGCTGTGTCAACCTTCTGCTTTCCGGCGCCAACCCCCCGAGTCGTCATTCCCGCGGAAGCGGGAATCCAGGGGTGGCGAGGCGGAGAAACGCCCTTGTAGTGCCCCACCACCGCCCCTGGATTCCCGCTTCCGCGGGAATGACGACTCGGGACGGCGGGCGGCTAACCCAGCCGCACCGACAGGTCGGGCCTGCGGATATAGATCTGCTTCGTCTCGGAGCGCTCCGTCAGCGACCGTATCAGCCCTACCAGCCCGCCGTTGCTCCGTGACCGCGGCGGCGCCTGCTGCATGGCGCGCACGTCGTCCTCGGAGGTGAAGTAGCGCAGCAGCAACTCGTCGTCGGACACGCCCGGGCCGCCGATCTTCTCCCTGAGTTCCTTGACCGAGGTGTCGGGCGGCTGCCAGCTCCGCAGTTCCCTGGCCCGCGGCCGGTCCAGTATCCGGTCGCGCACGTCCGGGTCCATGGACGAAGCCTCCTCCTCGCCCCACAGGCCCATGGCGTACTGGATCACCTCGTCGGTGACCTGCTCGTAGCGCTTGCCCAGGATCACGTTGATCGCGCACTGGCTGCCCACGAATTGGGAGTACGGCGTCACCATGATGGGATAGCCGAACTCTTCCCGCACGCGGCAGGCCTCGTCCAGCACCTCGCCGAGGCGGTCGCCCATACCGATATTGGCGAGCTGGTGGCGCAGGTTGGAGATCATGCCGCCGGGGACCTGGTGCTCGAAGTGGTAGGCATCGTAGTGGAGCGGCTCGCCGGTGGGGAACCCCTCCTCCTTGGCCACCCGGGTGAAGTGCTCCGACACCGGCCGTAGGCGCTCCTCGTCGATGACCGGGTCGTAGCCCAGGGCGCGGGCGTTGCGCGTGATGTTGAAGAGCGACGGGTTGGACGAGCCGTCCGACAGCGGCGGCAACGCCGCGTTGATGATGGGAATGCCCGCCTCGATGGCGTCCAGGGTGCACAGGGGCCCGAGGCCGCTGTTGCAATGCGTGTGGAACTCCACGGGGACGTCGCCGGCGTTCTCCAGCACCACCGGCGCCAGTGAGCGCGTGCGGTCCGGAGTGAGCAGGCCACCCGGGTCCTTGAGGCAGATGCGCTTGACCGGGAGCTTCACGGCCGCGCGGGTGCGCTCCGCGTAATACTCATCGGTGTGCTTGGGCGAGATGGAAAAGATCAGGTTGACGATGGTTTCGAGGCCGGCGGCGGTTGCGGTCCGCACTTGCTCGGCCCACACCGCCGGCGTGTTGGACGGATCGGAAGTCCGGGCCTCGCTGATGCCGTTGGCCGCCAACCGTTCCAGCCAGAGCTGCTGCACCGCCGCCGGTGTGTGCTGGAACGCGGCCATGTAGCGGTTGCGGATGAGCCGCAGCGGGGTCTTGGGCACCCGCTCCTTGACCCTTCGCACGCGCGCCCAGGGGTCGTCCTTGAGCTCGCGCACGCACTTCTTGAAGAAGGCCGAGGCGATGATCTCCATGGCCAGGAAGCCGGCCTCGTCCATTTGCGCGGCCACGGGCAGCATCATGTCCGTGCGGATGCTCATGGCCCACAGGCTGGAAGGGCCGTCGCGCAGCGTGGTGTCGACGAAGTGGATCTCTTTCATGCCGGGCAGCATATAAAATTCGGCGGCCGATGGACAGCCGGAGACGGCGCAGTCACATTGTGGATTCACCACCGACGTGCTACCCCTCATCGAGGGGCGGCATCCTCCCGGAGCCGTCGCGGAGAACGCCAAGCTTCCAAGCCGGCCGCCGCATCCTTACCTTCACGACCCGCGCACCAAGCGCCGAGGAACATGGCTGCAACCGAATCGAGCAAGAAGAGATGGCTCGCGTGGACCGCGATCGCGATGTTGCTGATCGTGGCCGGGGTGGGCGGTTGGATATGGTCGTCGCTGGGCTACATCACCACCGACGACGCCCGGGTCAAGGCCGACATCGTCACCATCAGCACGGAGGTGCCCGGCCGCATCGGCGCGCTGCACAAGGACGAGGGTGACGCGGTCAAGCCCGGCGAGGTCATGGTGGAGCTCGACACGCGCGGGATACGCATCCGTATCGAGCAGCACAAGGCGGCGGTGGACTACGCCCGCGGCCAGTTGGTGCAGGCGGAGCGGGAGCTGAGCCACGCGGGCGACGCGCAACAGCGCCAGATCCGGGAAGCCGCCATGCTGGCCAGGAAGGCGCGCGTGCGCGAGGCCGAGGCGGCCTTGCAGGAGCTTGGGTTCCGGCTCGGGTTGATGACGCTGCGCAGTCCGGTGCAGGGCCTGGTGGTAAAGAAGAACGCGCACCGGGGCGAGTTCGTGCAGCCGGGCCAGCCCGTGTTCATGGTGGTGGACTCCAGCCGCTACTGGGTGGAAGCGAACGTGGACGAGACGCAGATCCGCTTCGTCAAGCCGGGCAGCACGGCCACAGTCCGGCTGGATTCGTATCCGGGCGTCCAGTTCGACGGGGAGGTCACGGACGTGGGCGGCGCCACCACCTCGGAGTTCTCGCTTTTCTCGCCGCAAAAGCTCACCGGGGTGTTCATCAAGTCCACGCAGAAACTGCCGGTCAAGATCGCGGTGAAGGACACCGACGGCACTCTCCGCGTCGGCATGCTCGCGGTGGTGCGGATCGAGAAGCCCGAAGGCCGCCAGGAAGGGCTGCACGCCGGTGGTACAGGCCAGTAACGGCGAGCCCGCCACGCCATGACCCCCGAGCCTCCGGCCCAGGTCTACGATCCCGCCCGGAAGTGGCCCATCACCATCACCCTCTCCCTGGGGATGATCAGCGTCGGGCTAGGCATCACCGGCGTCGACACCGCCATCCCGGCGATGATGTCGTCCCTGGGCACCTCGCTGCACCGGATCCAGTGGGTGCTGATCGCGTTCATGATCACCCGCACGGTGCTGATTCCGTGCGTGGGCTGGCTGGGGCAGCGCATCGGCGACCGCAACCTGTTCATCCTGAGCGCCGCTGTGTTCGGCGCGGGCTCGTTCCTGTGCTCCATGGCCTGGGACGTCAATTCGCTTATCTTCTTCCGCATCATCCAGGGCGTGGGGGTGGGGCCGCTCATCGGCGTGTCCATGTCCATCATGTACGAGGCCTTCCCGCGCAACGAACGCGGGCTGGCCATGGGGCTCTTCATGACCGGCTGGTCGCTGGGGCCGTTCTTCGGACCCCCGGCGGGCGGCTACCTGGCCCAGTACATTAGCTGGCGGACCATCTTCTACCTGCCCCTGCCGACCCTGATCCTGGCCGTCATGGCGGCCATCCTCATCCTTCCCCAGCGTTCCTCATCCCACAAGCCCTCCGCCTTCGACCTGCTCGGTTTCCTCACTCTCACCGGCGGGCTGGTGACCATGCTCCTGGGCCTCACCCAGGGTCAGACCGAGGGCTGGACCCACCCCCGGATCCTGTCGCTGTTCGGAAGCGCCGTGCTGCTCATCGCGGTTTTCATCATCGCCGAGCTCAAGGCCGAGCACCCCTACGTCCAGATCCGCTACTTCAAGGACCTCAACTTCAGCATCTCCAGCACGATCGTGCTGGTACGGGTCATGGGCTTCCGCGGCACCAGCTTCATCCTGAACCTGTTCCTGCAGAAGGCGCTCTTCTACCCGCCTCTCCAGGCCGGCATCTTCATGCTTCCCGCCGCCATCGCCGTGGGCATCGTGTCACCGTTCGCCGGCATGCTGTCGGACCGGTTCGGGCCCAAGATCCTGCTGGTGACCGGGCTCGTGCTGCTGACCGTCACGCTGTTCGGCCTCGCCAACATCACCATCTGGACCGGCGCGGCCGTGATCTACTTCCTCGTGATCCTCAAGAGCATCGGCCAGTCCACCATCAACGCGCCGCTCAACTCCATCGCCCTTGGCGCGCTCCCCGAGGGTGAGTCGCGCATGGGCAGCGGCATCCTGGGCCTCGCCCGCGGCCTCGGCGAAGCCTTCGGCATCGCCACCCTGAGCTTCCTCCTGGAACGCCACATCTTCTACAAGGTCGAGGCCATCACCCCGGGCCTGGGCGCCCGCCTCGGCGAGAGCCTGCAGGCCGACGTCATGCTCCAGCTCCGCGCCCTGCTCCAACACGCCGGCCAGTTCGGCATCGCCCTGGACCAACGCGCCGAGTCCCTGCTGGGATTCAGCCTGCTGACGGAGGGCGTGACCCTCGCCTACCACCAACTCTTCATCCTGATCGGCCTCATGTACCTGGGCCTGGTGGGGATGGTGTGGTTCTTGAAGATACGGAGGCGGCAGGAGCGACCCGCGGCGGTGGCGGGGACGGCGGAAGCGGCGGGGACGAGAACCACCTGACAACGAACGCCGCTACAGCAACTCCTTGCCGACCGGCTTGGCGTCAATCCAGGTACGATCCTCGGACCCAGGGGTCTCGTTCTCGTCGCACTGCGCTAGAAGCTCATCAAGGGAGTAGCAGGGACGAGCCCTGGGCTCATCAGTCAAGCGTTCCATAGTTATCGCCCCTCCTTCACCGTACGTTCCTCCTTGACCGTCGTAGTATAACGCACCCCCCGCGGCACCGGCACCGCCTGATGCACGGTAGTGCCGTGCTTTCCTTCGGTGCGCCCACTCGCGTCCACCGCGACGAAGGCCGTGTAGTCGGACATGAGGCCGTACTCCAGTGCGGTCTTCTTGATGGCGCCGGCCAGCTCGTTGTGGGGGTCGTGGGTCCAGGCTTGGCGGTCGGCGAGGTCGGCGAGGCGAAGGCGCGCCCAGATGTTGGGGATGAAGGCGTGCGCGTTCTCTCCGTCGGCCTGGGACACCATGTATTCGACGCGCTGTCCGCCGGCGCGGCCTCGCACGACGGGCTTGCTTGGCTCGCCCGTGAACTTGCCGGTGACCACCACGGCGCGGCCGACGAAGACATCGGGCAGCCGTTTCGGGTAGGTGTCGGTCACCTTCATCGTTCCCCAGTCGATCTCAACGTCCGAGAGCACCGGGCGGCTGATGCGGTTGAAGAAGTAGCGCATGACTTCCGCGCCGGCATCGTCCAGGGCCAGGTAGGCGGCGGCGCCGCGCCCTACCTTGGCCATGCGGTTCAGGAGATAGCGGTTGACCGAGTCGCCCACGCCGAAGCTGAAGATTCTCGACTCCCGGATGGACTTGTGGATCGCGTCCAGTATCTCGGCCTCGTTGCCGATGTAGCCGTCGGTCAGGAAGGTCACGAAGCGCAGCCGCCGGGGGTCGTGGGGGAAATTCAGAGCGGCGCGGATGCCTTCGATCATCTCCGTGCCGCCGCTGCCGTCGAGTTGCCGGACGTAACGTTTCGCCCGGGCGACGTTCTCCGGCGTGGCGGGAACGGGGTTCGGCCCGAACTGACTGGCGTTGTTGGAGAAGCGGATGACCTGGAAGGTGTCTCCGGGTTTGAGCATGTCCAAGGCCGCGAGAATGGCCGCCTTGGCCTGGGCGATGGGCTCGCCCCGCATGGAGCCGGAGCAGTCCAGCACGAACACCATCTCCATGGGATGCCGCGGCGCGGAGTCGAGATCTTCGGGCGGATACAACACCATGGTGAAGTAACCCTGCCCCTTCTTGGGGTCCACGTAGGTCAGGAGGTTCGTCTTGACGCGCCCGCCCGCCACCTTGAACTTGAGGACGAAGTCCCGGTTGGGGATCGTCGCCTGGTCGGCGAGCTTGATGGTGGCGGCATGGGGGGCCGCGCGGGTCTGATCGATGCGGTGGTTCGACTCCATGGCCTCGATGGCGACGCCGGCATCGAGCTTCACCGTGATGCCGATGTCGTGGCCCGATCGTTCCTCGGGGCGCAGATAGCGCACGCCCGCTCCGGTGGATACGGGTTGAACGTGTGAGCGCGGCAGCGCGTGCACGGGGTCCTTGGAGCCGGGCGGGTTGTAGCGCGGACCGACCACGGTGGGGAGCACGAACGTGTACCAGCCGTCGCGGTAGGCCAGCGAGTGGAAGTAGCGGATGTTCACGTCGATGCGCTTGCCGGGCTCGATGTTGGCCACCTTCTGCTCGAAGATGTTGGGGCGGTGCTGGGTCAGAAGGCTCGCCTGGTAGCCTTGCGCGCGCGCCTCCCGATAGATGGCCTCGGCCTCCTCCTTTTCTCTCAGGATGCCGCGTATGCGGCGTTCGCCGATGGTCATGACGAACTCGCTCACCGCCGCCTTCTCGGGCAGTGGGAACATGTAGACCGCCTCGATCTTCTCGTCGAAGGGGTTCGCAAACTGTTGGGTGACGTCCACCGTGCCGACGTAGCCGGTGATCGCCGCGTGCACCTCGGTGTGCTTGAGAGGAAGCGGGACCTCCGCCTCGTGCTTGTCGCCGGAGGGTCGGGTAGCCACAAGCGCCCCCGAGCCCGGTTGGCCCGGCTCCGCCGGGGTTGGATCGGCATCGGCCGGCCGACGCGGCACGATGATCCACAGCTCTTCATCCGCGTCCAGAGTCCGCACCGGCGCCGTCACGACGTCGAAGAACGCTGATTGAGCCATCAGCGGCGCAAGTGCGCTTCCACCTCCCCCTCTCCCTTTCCTGAAAGAGCGCGGCCTCAAGGATTGCGCAATGGGCGAGCTGGTACTGTCGGCCCCGCGTTCGAATGCAGGCCCGGCTGCCGGCGGAGACGGGACACCGGAAACCTGCCCGGTGGCGTCCTCGGGGGAGGCCAGCCCCGAGGGGACGCCACCCGGCTCGGAGTCCGGCGGCCCGGGGGCGCATGCCGCCACCACCAGCAGCACGCACAGGGCGGCCACGGTTTTCCATGCATTGGCGATTCCTTGCTGTTTCATTTGCGCTTTCTCCCTGACTGGATGTCGAGATGAATGGCGGCGGGTACGGGCTTGCCCTCGGCGTTGCCGGCCGTGACCAGTCTCAGAACGTAATCGGGTCCGGAGTCGCCGGTGAGGCGAACGTGAACGGTCGCGATGCGAACCCTGCCCACCGGCAGTTCGTTGCCGGGCCGCAAGGTGAAATCCGCGACGATGATGCGGTCGGCGCGCCCGTCGTTGACAGCCTTGCGATCGTAGTAGGGGGCCTTCGGGAATGCCGGACTGTCCCCGTTTTCGACCCCCACCACGCGCATCCGGCCGCCGGCTTCGGACAACTCGAACTGCCATGCCGCCACGGGCTCGGCGGTTTCCAGGTGGACGTCGAGCGCCGCGAAACGGACCGTCGTCTCTTCCGCGAACGACCAGCCGGGCAAAGCGGCCGCGCAAAAGACGAAGCAAAGTAGAATATTCAAGCGCCAGCGGCTCATAGCTTCTCCGCGGAACCTTCCAACGCAACGATGCTCATGGCCAGGGCGTCGACCTTCGCCCGAGCGGCTGGCGCCTGGTCGCCGCGCGCCATCCGGGCCAGAGCAAAGGCGTCGAGAATGTCTACGGCGCCGGAGCCGTCGATGTCGTCGGGTATGCTGGCGACCGTAGCGACCCGGAGGTCGGCGGGTCCCACCGGGGTGTACGTTCGCCAAAGAAGGACCCCCACCAGGAGGCTCGCAGCCAGGCTTCCGGCCATGGCCCAACGAAACCCGGCCGGGCGCGCGCGCCGCGGCCGGTCGGCGAAGTGATCCTTGGCCGCCTCGGCGATATGTCGGTCTGCCTCCGGCGACATGACCGCCACCGTCCTGTCGAGGCGGGCGAGCCCCTGGATCAAATCCTCGGGCAGGTCGATCTCTTCCTCGGCGGACGGCACGCCGCGTCCCGGTTGCGTGGGCAAGATCCTTGTGTCGTCGTCGCGTTCCATGGTTCCACCCGGTTAAGCGCACGACACGGGCAAAAGGTTCACGCTTTGCCGAAATCCTTGATCTCGGGGCTTTCCCGCAGTTCCCTCACCGCAAGGTGGAGCCGGGACTTGACTGTGCCGAGGGGTATGGAAAGGGTGTCCGCGATGTCCTGCAGCGACATGTCGTCGACGAAGCGCAGGAACAGCACCTCCCGGCGCTCGGCGGGCAGGCGGGCCACGGCCGCCGACAACCGCGCCGGGTCCCGCTCCGCCGGATCGGTGCCGCCGGGCGCCGGCAACCGATCCGGATCGAACTCCTCGGAGTCGTCCAGGCGGGCGCGTTGGCGCAGGGAGGAGAGGGTCAGGTTCTTGGCCACCGGATAGAGCAACGACCGGAGCTGCGCCGTCAGCACCAGCCCTTCGCCCGTGGGGGGAAACTTCTTGAGCAGGTAGAGAAACGTCTCCTGCAGCACGTCGACGGCCGCGTCCGGGTCGGCGCCGAACCGCAGGGCCACCCGAGTGACGTAGTCGCGGTGCCGCCGGTACAGCGTTTCAAAGGCCTGCACCGCCTCATCGCGGTGGCCGCGGTTGCATAGCTCCACCAGCTCCCTGTCGCTGCGTCGGTCCAACGCCTGTGCCATGGAGCGTCCAGTATAGGGCTTCCCTGATGGCGGGGAAATTCCGTCTCGCCGTCACTTGTGGAAACCGGACCTGCCCGAAATCCAGAGGGTCGCTTGACGAAGCCGGCGGAACCACGGGTAGAAAAAACGCGCCCGTTCGGCACTGGAACCCACCCATCGCGTCAGCAGGTTGACCCAACCGGGTTCGGTGGCCAAGGTGCCCAGCACCTCCATGGCCTCGGCTCCCTGGTAACGCCGGCCCTCCAACATGAGGATCATGCCGTCCTCGAGGTCGCAGCCAACCCCCCGCAACTCATCCACGAGTTCAGGGGCGTTCCTTCCGTCGATGAACTGCAGCCGTCTCCCGTCGGGAGTCCGGAAGCGGGACTTCCTCGCATACGTCCGGCAGTAGACGCATTCGCCGTCGTAAAGGACGAAGTCGTTCTGTGAGGATTTTGCGACAGGCTCTTCACGCACGGGGTTTAACGCAGTCACTCATTCTCCTTACAAATCCACCTCCCACCGCACATCGAGACCATGTTGGCACCACGAACTCTGTTTGAATTGGCTCATTTCGACAACGCCCGCAGAACTTGGCGGTCATCGTGCATGATCTCATCGGCCAATGCGACTTGGCGGCCCGTTTCCGGCTCATCGAGTGCAACGCTGACCCTGCCAGCCCGCTTGCGAATTGTCTGGCGAATGACGATCTCCACATCACGCCCCAGGGCCGTCAACAAACGAAAAAGGCGCTCCATGGAATACTCACGAAAATCTCCTCGCAGAAGCCGTGAAACATCGGGTTGGGCCAATCCAAGCAATCTCGCCGCCTCGACCTGTTTGAGGCCACGCCGGCGAATAATCTCTTCAATGCGACTGACGAGTTTCGCCTTCAAGAGGTGCGCGTCCGCCTCAGGGTGCCCGAGATCACTGAACACGTTGCCGCTACTCCGTTCAATCCTGGTCTCTTTCCTATCCATTGCGTTATCCTTCGCCATCGTAGGTTTGGCTATAGTGTCGTTCCGCCGCCTTCAACCTGCGTTTGATCAAATCGATTTCCGACTTGGGCGTCTCCGCACCCCGTTGTCCTCCCTACTTGAGCCAACCCATTCGACAGGCTTCAGCGTCGTACCGGCCATACAACAATATAGTGGATTCACTATATTTGCGCAAGGCGCAACTGATCGCGGGTTGACCGCCCTTCCGAGTCAGCCTATGATTTTTGGATGTGGACGCGAAAATACTCCCGCCAAGGCGCCTTGATCGCCGGGGCAGCCGCGGGTGTCACGGGCCTCTCGTGGCTGGCCTGTTCGCGGGCGACGCTGCTGGACTACCCCTTTTCCGGCCCCGCCGCCGACCGTTCGCTCGGACTCGCTCCGCCGCTCGCCTGCACGCGTGCCATACCCGAACTGACCGAGGGGCCGTTCTACACGCCCGGGACGCCGCTTCGGGCCGATCTGCGGGAGCCGGACACGGGCGGCCGACCGCTCGTGGTGCAGGGCCTGGTGCTCTCGCCGGACTGCCGTCCCATCGCGGGCGCCGTGGTGGACATCTGGCACGCCGACGAGAACGGCCGCTACGACAATTCGGGCTTCCGGTATCGCGGCCATCAATACACCGACGCCGCCGGGGCGTTTCGCTTCGAGACCGTCCGGCCCGTGCGTTATACGGGGCGTACGCCGCATATCCACGTCAAGGTCCAGGGGCCGTCCACGCGCCTGCTCACCACCCAGCTCTACTTTCCCGACGTGCCCGACGAAAACGCCGGCGACAGCATCTTTCACGACGACCTGCTGATGGACCTGAGGCGCACCCCACAAGGGTGGCTCGGGCGCTTCGACTTCGTGCTCGCACCGGCCTGATGCCGGCCGCCGGCGCAACGAACTGAGCGCGCGGCCCCGGACCACGGACTCCCGGTTCGGCGGTCTCGTGTCCCGGCCGCCGACTACCTCACGTAACGAAACTCCAGCGTGGTGCAACCTTCCTCGGTCCGGTAGGGACCATGCTTCATTCCCGGGGGACGGCAGGCGTACATCCCCTTCTTCAGAAGCCGGTCCCCATCCCACTGGCTCCCCTCCACGATGTACACTTCCTCCCAGAAATCGTGGACGAAGGTCTCCGTGCTCGCGCCGCCGGGATCCACCTTGAGAAGGCGGGTGACGAACCCGATCTCCGGGTCCTCGGTCAGGATCTTTTGGTAATGACCTGGTGGCGCGCCCTCCACCGGCACCCAGGGCAGGTCATCCACCGGAAAGAACTCGAGCTCTGGCTTGGGCATGGCCGAACCTCCTTCATTCATTCTTCATTCATACGCCTTGTTTCCATGCACTGACGGCTATCCTATCATACGACGCATGGGGCGCGGCACGAGGGAAAAATTCATCATCGCCGTCTTCTGCCTGGCGCAATCCCTGGCCCAGATCGGCGCCATGGCCTTCGCGGCGTTGCTGCCGGCCTTCTTCGCGGAATGGTCCCTCAGCCACGCGGAGGCGGGCTGGCTTTCCGGCATCATGTTCGGCGCCTACGCCGCCGCGGTGCCGATCCTGCTGCCGCTGACGGACCGTGTCGACCCGCGCGGGGTCTACATGTGCGCGGTTTCCACCACCATGCTGTCCCATCTCGGCATGGCCTTCCTCGCGGACGGGTTCTGGACCGCCCTCGTCTTTCGCGCGCTCAACGGCGTCGGCTGGGCCGGCACCTACATGGTGGGGCTCAAGGCGTTGTCCGACCAGGTGGAGGGGCCGGCGCAATCGCGCGCCGTGGCCATTCACGGCGTCAGCACGGGTGTCAGCAGCTCCTTCTCCTTCCTCATCGCCGGCGCGGTGACGGCGCACTTCGGCTGGCAGGCCGCGTTCATGGTCGGGGCCGGCGGAGCTTTCGGGGCGGCGCTTGTGGCCCTGACCCTGTTCCCGGCAAGTCCGAGGAAGGAGCGGCCGGCCTCCGCGGCGCGGCTCCTGGACTTCAAGCCGGTGCTCCGCAACGCCTCGGTCATGGCCTATGCGCTGGGCTACTGCGTGCACACCTGGGAGATGTTCGTCGTCCGTTCCTGGATGGTGACTTTTCTGACCTTTGCGGCGGCACAAGGGGACGGTGCGCCGAATCTCCTGGTTCCGACCATGGTGGCGACGCTGGCGGGACTGCTGGGGACGGCCTCCAGCTTTCTTGGCAACGAGATGGCGCGTCGCCTGGGGCGCCGGCGCTGGATCCTGCTCGTATTCGCCGTATCCATGGCGCTGGCGCTGGTGGTGGGCTTCACGGCGGGGGTGGGCTACGGCACGGCGGCCTTCGTCAGTCTCCTCTACAACGCGGCGATCTATGCGGACTCCTCGTCACTCACCGCCGGTACGGTCGGCAACGCCGACCCCGAGAGACGCGGTGCCGCGCTGGCCGTGCACGCGATGCTGGGATACGGCGGCGGCTTCGTGGGACCGCTGGCCATGGGCCTGATCCTGCACGTGCTCGGCGGCGAAAGCGTGCTCAACTGGGGCATCGCCTTCGGCCACATCGCCGTCGTGCTGCTGGTGGGGCCGCTGGCCATCCGCACCCTCAAACCGCATGACCTGCCCGGCGACCGGCCCCGCACGGACTAGTGGGGTGTCTTCACCCGGTCAGGAAAATCGGCGCAAGGAACTGGTGAGCCCTACGAGGGAAAGACTGTAGATGAGCCACTTGGACGGATCGAAGTTATACCACTGGCGGCCGTTCCGGTAATCACTCTGATACCTGTGGTGATAGTTGTGGTACCCCTCTCCAAAGGTGATGAGCGAAACCCACCAACTGTCACGACTTGAGTCGGATGCTCCGTGAGGTTGGGCGCCCCACAGGTGGCAGATGGAATTGATGCAGAACGTGGAGTTCAGGACGAAAAAGGTCCGCCCGACTCCGGCGAGCAAGAAACATCCCAGGCCCCCGAACCAGCCGTCGTACAAGAAGCCCACCACGAACGGCAGCGCCAAGCCGGACAGGACAATCGGGATGTAGTAACGATGTTGCCACATCACCACGGCATCCTGCTGCAACTTGCGGGCAAACTTGTCGTCTCTGTAGGGATCGTCCCAGAACAGCCAACCGCAATGACTGTGCCAGAATCCTAGTTGAGCACTGTAAGGATCTTCTTCCTGGTCGCACCGGGCGTGATGGCGTATATGATCCGCCGTCCAGCTAAGGCCCGAGTTTTGCAGGGCCCATCCTCCCGCGACCAGGAAAGAGCCTTTGACCCAATCGGGGCAAGCAAAACTCCGATGAGCCAGCAAGCGGTGGTACCCTACGGTGATGCCCAGTCCCGTGATGACGTAGAGCACCACGAACATGGCCCAATCGACCCAGGAATAGCCGTAGAAATACGCGTAGGCCGGCAATCCGACGACCGCTCCGCCCACGACACTGGAGAACAACGTAAGGTTCAAACGATTAAGGGTTCGCGTCTGCATTCAATACTTCCTCTTCCTTTCTCTCCCGTTCAAGCTACCACAAGTCCCCGCATAGTTCACGTCAACCGACGACTCCTGACGCGATTTTTCTTCTACCCGCCGTCCACGATGCTGCCGCGCTCGATGACGAAGGTCCGGTCGAGGAGCCTGGCGATGTGGACGTCGTTGGACTCGGCCACCAGCACGGAGGCTCCCTCCTTCTTGAGGTCGTCGAGAATCTCCACCATCCGCTGGGCAAAGATAGGGGCGATGCCTTCGCCGGGCTCGTCCAGCAGCAGCAGCCGGGTGCCGCACATCAGAGCGCGGGCGAAGGCGACGAACTTCTGCTGGCCGCCCGAGAGACTCGTCGCGCCCCGGCGGCGGAACTCCTCGACCTCGGGCATGAGGCCGTAGATCCACCGGAGCCGCTCCCGCGCGTTGTCCGCTCGGGTGGCCCAGACGGGCAGCAGGATGTTCTCCTCGGCGGTCAACTCGGGCACGAGCCGGCGGTCCTCGGGCATGAAGCCGATGCCCAGGTGGGCCCGGCGATGGGCCGGGGTCGCGGCCAGGTCGACGTCGCCGAGCCGTACCGTGCCCCGCTGAATCGACAGCGCGCCCATGACCGCGCGCATGAAGGTGGTCTTGCCCGCGCCGTTGCGGCCGATGAGGCCGCACATGGAGCCCGACGGAACGCTGAGATGGACCCCGCGCAGGATCGGCGTGGCGCCGATGCTCACGTCGAGGCCGCCGACGGCCAAGGTATCCTCCCCGGATGAGGTCCGCCCTGACGCCGGCGGCGGTGCTGCCGCGCCCGCGTCATGACTCCGGCCGAGCACATACTCGCGCACGCCATCGTCCCGCATTGCCTGCGCGGTGGGAGCGTCGCAGATGATCTCGCCCTGATAGAAGGCGAGCACGCGGTCCACGTAGCGCTCGACGATCTCCATGTCGTGCTCGATGAAAAGCACGGTGGTGCGCTCCTCCTTCAGCGCCTGCATGAGGATGTCCATGATCGCGAACTTCTCCTCGGCGCTGATGCCGCTGGTGGGCTCGTCCAGCATGAGCAGCTTGGGCTTGCGCACCGTGGCCATGGCGATGTCCAGGAGCTTGCGTATGCCCTGGGGCAGCGCGGAGCCGATGGCGTCCCGGTACTCCGCGATCTGGTAACGCGCCAGGTGGGCTTCCACCCGCGCCGCCCGCTCTTCCTCCATGAGCGGCATCAGCAGGCTCGCCCCGTCCTCCTCGGCCACGCCGAAGGCCATCATCAGGTTGTCGAAGACGGTCTCCGACAGGAAGACCTGGGGTACCTGAAACGAGCGGCAAAGGCCGAGGCGCGTGATGGCCCGCACCGAGAGGCCGAGAATGCTGCGGCCCATGAACTCCACGGTGCCGCCGCCGGGCGGGAGATGGCCGGTGACGAGGTTGACGAACGTGGTCTTGCCGGCCCCGTTGGCGCCGATGACCCCGATGGTCTCCCCCTCCTCCACCACGACGTTGATGTCATGGGCGGCCACCACGGCGCCGAAGGACTTCTCGAGATCGTGGACTTCCAGGACGGCGGACATGGCCGGCTATGCCTCTTCCTCTTTCGGACGGAGCCGGTCGGCAGACCCCGCCCCTGCCCTGCTCCGCCCTCGATCCACCAGCGACCACAAGCCGTTGGGCAGGAACATGATGATGGCGAGCAGCGTTCCGCCCATGATCAACTGCCAGATTCCCGGGAACTGGTCGAAGGCGTAGGTGCGGATGAGCTCGTACATCAGCGCGCCGATGAAGGGCGCGACGACGTTGCCGGTGCCGCTCAGGATGGCGATGAAGACGAAGTCCCCGGACACCGGCCAGTACACCATGGAGTCCGGGTCCACGTGGCCGATGGTGAGCACGGCGATGGCGCCGCCGAAACCGCCAAGCAGTCCGGAGATCACGTATTTCGCATGGACCGCCCGCTCCCCGGAGTAGCCCAGGTAACCCAGCCGGATCTCGTTCTCCCGCACCGCGGTGGTCATGTGGCCCAGGGTGGAGCGCAGGTAGAGGTGCACCAGCACCGCCACGCCCCAGGTCAGGATAGCCGCGAAAACGAACAGCGCGGTCTTGTTCTCGGCGCCCAGGGGCGCGTACCAGAGGTAGGTCGTCGCCTCCAGGCTGATGCCGTCGGTGGACCCCAGCTCCTCCAGCTTGGCCAGGACGCCGTAGAGGATCATGGAGAACGCCATGTTGAGCAACGCGAAGAAGATGCCCCGGTACTGCCGCAGCAGGAACCCCAGGCCGTATGCCAGCAGGCCCGCGGTCACCACCCCGCAGGCGATGGTCAGGAAGGCGTCGGTGATGCCCAGGTACCGGCTCATGAGCCCCACGGTGTAGGCGCCGAAGCCGAAGTAGAGCGCGTGGCCGAAGGAGATCAGCCCGCAGCGCCAGAGCACCAGCAGACCCAACGCCACCGACCCCCGGGCCAGTGAGAGCGTCAGGATGTTGCGGAACCAGTCGGCCACCACGAAGTTGAGGAGCAACAGCGCGGCGAGGCCGAGGGTCAGGCCCCAGAGGGTCTTGTCCTGGCGCCAGCTCATATGGTCCTCGGCTTGGCGGGCGCGAACAGGCCCTGCGGCCGGACGATGAGCACCGCGGCCATGATCAGGTAGATGACGAACAACTCCAGGGCCGGTTCCTGGTGCACCGCGAACGCCCGGGCCACGCCCACGATAACCGAGCCGATGAGGGCGCCGGGAATGCTGCCCATGCCGCCGATGACCACCACGGCGAAGGCCAGGACGATCACCTCCACGCCGATGCCGGGCTGCACCGAGATCGCCGGCGCCTGGTAGGCGCCGCCCAGGGCCCCCAGGAACGAGCCCAGCATGAAGGTCAGCAGAAAGATCCGGTTGACGTTGATCCCCATGGCCTGGGCCAGCTCCCGGTCATAGATCACCGCCAGCAGAAGCTTGCCGAAC
>Ga0209544_1000245_pt1 | contig 82526 bp, 76 predicted proteins | sample MesohylPK_FD_187297 | JGI IMG/M metagenome (GOLD analysis project Ga0209544, IMG submission 187297) | Host-associated microbial community of the marine sponge Aplysina aerophoba from Gulf of Piran - sponge mesohyl, lysed by proteinase K... | ecosystem: Host-associated > Porifera > Sponge >... | reverse complement strand
AGCGGCCGCCGTATCCGCGCAGCAGCAGCGCGACCCCGTGCCCGCGGCCTGCGAGCATCTGAGCGATCGACTGGCTGACGGGGGTCTTGCCGGCTCCACCGACAACCAGGTTGCCGACGCAGATCACCGGGACATCGAACGAGGTGCGTCGCACCAGTCGACGCCGCAGGGAGCCGACGGTGCGTACGACGTAGCCTGCCGGGCCGAGCAACCGGGCGGTCGGCCCGTCACGGTTCCAGAACTCGGGCGCGACGGGCAGCGAAGGTGTCATTCGCGCCGATCCAGGAACGGGTGCAGGCTGGTGACGATCCCGTCCAGCACGGTGCGGCCGGAAGAAGCATACTGCCTGGCGGCCTCGGTGAGCGCATGCCGCCGCCGCCCGTCGGTCAGGACGGCGTCGATCGAGGGTCCGAGCGCTTCGGCATCGGGAAACTGGATCGCCGCGCCGGCACTGATCATCTCGTCGGCGATGTCGAGGTTCTTCGTCATGAGCGGCCCGAACAGGACCGCGCAGTCGAAATGCGCGGGTTCGACCGGGTTGTGCCCGCCCACCGGGACCAGGGATCCGGCGACGAAAACGACGCTTGCGACGTTGAAGAACAGGGACATCTCGCCGAAGGTGTCCGCAACATACACGGACGTGTCCCGGTCGATCCGTTCGCCGGCGGCGCGCCTGGCGACGGCAAGGCCGAACGAGCGGACGAGCGCTGCGATCGCCGGGCCACGATCGGGGTGGCGCGGTGCGATGACGGCGAGCAGGCCGGGGTGCCGGACCAGGAGGTCAAGCTGGGCGCGGACGACCGCTTCTTCCTCGCCGTCATGGGTGCTGGCCGCCAGCCACACCGTCCGCGGCCCGATCTCGCGCCGCAGTGCGCTGGCTGCCCCGTTCTCGAGCGGCAACCGGTGCGCCGCCCGCTTCAAGTTGCCTGCGACCGCGACGCGGCGTGCGCCGAGAGCGCGAAACTGGTCCGCCTGGGCGTCACTGGTCGCAAGCACCAGGTCGATTGCCCGGAACATCGGACCCGACAGACCGCTCCACCGCCGCCACCCCCTGTACGAGCGATCCGACATCCTGGCGTTTGCGGCGACGATCGGTACTCCCCGTTCGTGGGTGCGAAGCAGTTTTTCCGGCCAGAACTCGGCCTCGAAGAACAGCGCGAGGTCCGGTTGCCAGTGATCGAGGAACCGTTCGACCCACGCCGGCCGATCGATCGGTGCGAACTGATGCCAGGTGCGGTCCGGCAGCCGGCCGGCGAGAATGCGTGCCGAACTGACCGTGCCGGTGGTTACCAGCACGTGCAGGTCGTCTGCCTCCTCGAGCAGCCGGTCGATCAGCACGAGCGCCGAGATGCTCTCGCCGACACTGACCGCATGCAGCCAGATCAGCCGGCCTGGCGGGCGCGCGAATGCGGACAAGCCGCGCCGTTCGCCGAGACGGGAACGGTCCTCCTTGCCGTTGCGGGCCCGGCGTGCCAGCAGCAGGTCGATTGCCGGAGCAGCAAGCGTCATGGATGTCCTGTAGAGGGGCAGCATCATGGCAGTTCTGTCTCAAGCGTGTCGGGATCCCCGAGAGAGTACTGCAGCCGGTAGAGCCGGGCGTAGGCAGCGTTCAGCGTCAGAAGATCGTCGTGATGCCCGGATTCCACGATACGCCCGTCCTGCAGGACGTGGATCATGCCGGCGCTGCGAACGGTGGAGAGTCGATGTGCGACCACGAGCGTGGTCCGGCCCTGCATCAGGGACGCGAGTGCCGCCTGTACCGCCTGTTCGGACCCGCTGTCGAGTGACGAGGTTGCCTCGTCGAGCAGCAGGATCGGTGCATTGCGCAGCGTGGCGCGGGCAATTGCAATGCGCTGGCGCTGGCCGCCCGAAAGCCAGGCGCCCTGCTCTCCGACCCGGGTGTCGTAGCCGTCCGGCAGTGCCTCGATGAACGCATCCGCCGCCGCGTGGCCGGCTGCCCGGCGGACATCGGCGTCACTGGCGCCTTGCGAACCGTAGCGGATGTTGGCAGCAACGGTGTCGTCGAACAGCATGATGTCCTGGCTGACGAGCGCGATCTGCTTCCTGAGCGAGCTCAGTGTCAGTTCACGGATATCGGTGCCGTCAAGCGTGATGCGCCCGGCGTCGGGGTCGAAGAACCGCGGGATCAGGTTGAGGACGGAACTCTTGCCTGCACCTGACGGTCCGACCAGGGCCACCGTGTGGCCGGCCGGAACCGCGAAGCTGATGTCGTGCAGCGCCGGGCTGTCGGACGCGTAGGCAAAGTCGATGTTCTCGAACACGATCTCGCCCCGCGCCCGGTTGACGGGGCGCGCGCCGGCCCGGTCCACCACCGAGGGCCGGACATCGAGCAGGTCGAACACGCGCTCCGCCGCTGCCAGTCCCTCCTGCAGCCGGGCGTTCAGCAGCACCACCCGCTTCAGCGGATCGTAGGCGAGCAGCAGCGCGGTCACGAAGGAGAAGAAGGTCCCTGTGGTCTGCGCTCCCTCCATGACCTGCCACCCGCCGTAGCAGATCACCATCACGATCGCGGACCCGCCCAGGGTCTCCATGATCGGGTAGGCGGCAGCCCTGGTGCGCGCCGCCCGGACCACGAGGCGAAAGATCTGCTCGATCACCCGGTTCGCACGGTCACGCTCATGGTGCTCCATGCCGTAGGCACGGACCTGTCTCGCACCCTGGAACACTTCGCGCAGCAGCGCGGTCAGGTCGGCCCGTTCGCGCTGGGTGCTGCCGGAGACCCGGCGCATGCGCTGTCCGATGCGCACCAGCGGCAGGATCGCGGTGGGAAAGGCGAAGAAGGAGATCAGGGCCAGCAGCCAGTCCTGGTAGACCATGACACTGACGAGGAACACGATGGTCAGCGTGTCGCGGCCGAACGCGGTGATGACGTCGGATACCGCGCTTCGCATCTGCTCGACGTCACTGATGAACCGCGAGATCAGCTTGCCGCTCGAGCGCCCGTGCAAGTAGCCGAAATCCGCCCGGAGCAGGTGGTCGAACATCCGCTTCTGCAGGTCGGACAGGATACGCTGTCCGACCCGGTTCATGAGCACCGCCTGTCCGTATGTGGACAGTCCCCGGACGACGAATATCGCCATGACCATTGCCGCGGTCAGGTAGAGGACCGTGGGCTCCCTGGCCGTGAAGACGTCATCGAGGATGGTTTCCATCAGGAAAGCGAGCGCCGCGGTGCTCGCGGCCACGACCGCCATCAGCACCAGTGCCACGACCAGTGTGGCGCCCTGGGGCCGAACATGGTCCAGCAGCAGCCGGCGCAGGAGCACGCGGGATGACGCGGCGGTACCGGCATCGCTCGAACGGGCGGTCACGCAAGCTGTTCCTTCGGCAGATCTGGCGCACGCAGCGCACTGCTATAGCACGCCGGCCGCCGCATGGGCACCGGGGCCCCCTTCCCGGGACCGCCCGTTCACCCGGGACTGGAACACCTGACCGGATTATCCGCCGGGCCCGCTCACGCCTTCCCGGACCGCAATCGATGGAGAGGATGAGGAAGATCTGTGCGGGGCCGCGGTCGCATGCACGGCGCCGGGCTGCCTGCAGGGATGGACAGGAACGCCGCCCCGCCCGCGGCCGGCCTGCGACACGCTACCTCGATCCGCAGGATCGCCGGGTCAGGCCCCGGCGCCCTGGAGATGCGGAAGTGCCATCGACAGCCGCCGCTCGCGAGCAGGAAGTGGCCGGCCCGGGCGGGCGTGTTCCCTGCCAGGTGAAGCATCCGCCCGTCCGGGGAACAGTCCGCGCCGCAGCCTGGCGGACCGCAACCTTCCGCGCGACCTGCATCCCGGTGCGGCCGTGTCTGGCGGGGCCCGGGATCCCGCGGGCAGGATGCGTCCTACTTCTTGCGGAACCGCGAATGGCAGGACTTGCAGGAGTCCTGGCCCAGGGTCTTGAGCGCACCGGCCGTTGCCCTGCGGTCGCCCGTGACCGCCACGTCAGCGAGCGCATTGGCCAGCTGGACAAACCTCTCCAGTTCGGCCTCGAATTCCAGTGAATGCTGGTCGCCGTCCCAGATGTCCGGCAGGGCCCCGGTCTTGCCGGCCTCCGGTCCCGACCCGGCCGGGAAGGCGGTCCGGGCGATCTCGGCCAGCTTGGCCATGGCATTGGCGTGGTCGGCCAGATGGTCCATGGAGCCGCCTTCCTGCTTCAGGATGCTGACAAGCGCTCCGGTATGAGCGCCCACCGCGCTCATCACCTTCTGGCGATACTTGATGTCGCCTTCCCCGTCGGCTGCCGCGATGGCGGGCGCCAGCAGGCCGAGTGCGAGTGCGATACAGGCAATCATGGTGACGCGTGGACAGAGACGCATGTAGGTTCTCCCGGTTGAGGACAACGGCCCGTGCGGCAAGTGTGGGCGCGTTGGCCTCGCCGGGCAAGTCCCTGTCGGTGATGGTGCGGGGCGTCGGACCCTGCACAAATCGTGTCGCGCACCTGCTACTGCGGGGCTGGTCCGGAGGGTAGGAGTGAAAACAACGGACCAGTATGCATTGTTCCCGGACTTGCTGGAGTACGGTGCGTGAGTGATGAACCTGAAGACGAAATCGTCCTGTCGGAACTGGATGATGGCGAGCTTGTTCAGCAGATGCACGACGACCTCTACGACGGTCTCAGGGACGAGATCGAGGAGGCGGTGCATATCCTGCTGGAACGTGGATGGACACCGTACAGGGTCCTGACCGAGGCTCTGGTCGAGGGGATGCGGATCGTCGGGATCGACTTTCGCGACGGGATCCTGTTCGTTCCGGAAGTGCTGATGGCCGCCAATGCCATGAAGGGCGGCATGGCAATCCTCAGACCGCTGCTGGCCGAGACCGGGGCGCCGCAGGTCGGCAAGATGGTCATCGGCACGGTCAAGGGCGACATCCATGACATCGGCAAGAACCTGGTGTCGATGATGATGGAGGGCGCCGGTTTCGATGTCATCGACCTCGGGATCAACAACCCGGTAGAGTCCTATATCGACGCGCTGGCGGAACACCAGCCCGACATTCTCGGGATGTCGGCGCTGCTCACGACCACCATGCCCTACATGAAGGTGGTGATCGATGCCCTGAAGGAGAAGGGGATCCGTGACAACTACATCGTCCTGGTCGGTGGCGCGCCGCTGAACGAGGCCTTCGCCGAGAGCATAGGGGCCGACGCCTACTGCCGGGACGCGGCGGTGGCGGTCGAGACCGCGAAGGAACTGATCGCCGAGCGCCGCCGGTCGAATTCGGCCGCGATGAATGTCGCCTGAACACCCCAGCCGGCGAACGGGAACACTTTTCATAGCCTGCGGGGCGCTGGGGCGGGAACTGGTTGCGGTGCTGCGGACCGCCGGCCTGCCCCGGCCGACCATCGCGTGCCTGCCGGCCCACTGGCACAACACTCCCGAGCGCATCGCGCCAGCGGTGCGTGAGAAGATCCGCGGCATCGGCCGCAACTACGAGCGGATCTTCGTTCTGTACGGTGACTGCGGTACCGGCGGCGAGCTCGACCGGATGCTGGAGCGCGAGGGGGTCGAGCGGATACCGGGGCCGCACTGCTACCAGTTCTTCATGGGAACCGACGAGTTCACCGAAACCGCCGAACGCGAGCCCGGCTGCTTCTATCTCACCGACTATCTGGTCCGGCACTTCGATCGCCTGATCGTGGCCGGGCTGGGCCTCGACCGGTATCCCGAACTGCGCGACATGTACTTCGGGAACTACACCCGGCTCATCTACATTGCCCAGACCGACGATCCCGCTCTGCGCAGGAAGGCGCAGCGGGCCGCAGACCGGCTCGGCCTGGCGTGCGAGGTACGCTACCGCGCCTACGGCGAGCTTGCCGCCTTCGTGAACAGGGCGATGGTGCCGGCCGGCGACTGAGCGCGGCCGGTCGCCAACCGGAGGCTTCCGGCGTAGGATGCGCGGACCGACCGGCCGAGAAGGGAGCAGCCGCGATGACGATCATCGATTCCCAGGTTCATGCCTACGAGCGTGACCACCCCGGGAGACCCTGGATCGGAACCCTGGCCGGACCGCCGGAGGTGACCGGTGACGACATGGTTGCCGCGATGGCGCAGGTCGGTGTCGACGGGGCGCTCCTGGTCTCGCCCTATGCCATGTACCGGTTCGATGCGGGCTATGCGCTCGAGGTGCATGCCGCCCATCCGGGCCGGTTCGGGCTGATCAAGCCGGTGGACCCGGCCGATCCGGCGGTCGATGAGGTGATCGCCGAGTGGGCCGGGCTCGACGGCACCGTCGGGGTCCGGATCATGCTGGCGCGCCCGGGTGGCGGGGGCAATGACGACGGGACCCTGCATCCGGGCACCGCAACGGTGTTGCGCGCCGCGGCGCGGCACGCGCTTCCGGTCAACCTGCTGTGCTGGGGACTGCTCGACCAGGCGGCATCACTGGCCCGGGCGCACCCCGACGCGATGGTGGTCATCGACCACCTCGGACTGCCGCAGCCGTTCGAACCCCCGGCTCCCCCCGAGCCGTTCGCGGCGCTGCCAGAGGTCCTGGCCCTCGCCGACCTCGACAATGTGGCGATCAAGATTTCCGGGGCGTGCACGCTTTCGCACGCGCAGTACCCGTACGATGACATCTGGGATCCTCTGTGCCGCATCTTCGATGCCTTCGGCTTCGAGCGCTGCCTGTGGGGCACGGACTGGACCCGGGCCAGCAATATCCTGACCTACCGGCAGGGTGTCGAACCGTTTCGCCTGACCGATCGCCTGAACGACACCGAGCGCGCGATGCTGATGGGCGGGGCGCTCGCCGCGATCTACCGGTGGTCGCCCCGCGTCTAGGCCGGTCCATCCTGCCGGAAGCGGAAAGTCCGGGGTTACGGTTTTCCCACGCAGTCTGTCACCGTGTCACCGGTACGATGCCGTTGCGTCATGAGCGTCATTGACGATGCCATGACGGCGCGTGCACCATGCCGCGTGATCTTTCGTAGACGCCAATAGTCACTCATTATCGGGGGAGGTACCTGATGCGATCCAACTTGCCGATCGGCCTCGCGGCCGGGGCAGCCCTTGTCGCAGGCGCCGTGATGTCCGCGCCGGCTTCGGCCGACCAGACGCTGCGTGTCGTCATGCATTCGGATCTGAAGATCGTCGATCCGATCTGGACCACTGCCTACATGTCCCGCAACTACGGGTACATGGTGTACGACACGCTGTTCGCGATGGACGCGAATACCGACGTGCACCCGCAGATGGTCGAGAGCTACGAGGTCAGCGCCGACAAGCTGACCTACACCTTCACCCTGCGTCCGGGCCTTGCCTGGCACGACGGGTCGCCGGTGACGTCTGCCGACGTCATCCCCTCGATCCAGCGTTGGGGCAGCAAGGATTCCATGGGCCAGAAGCTGATGGAATTCGTCGCCGACATGCAGGCGGTCGATGACCGGACCTTCAAGATGGTGCTCAAGGAGCCCTACGGTCTTGTCACCATGTCGCTCGCCAAGCCGAGCTCCAACGTGCCGTTCATCATGCCTGCCAGTGTTGCGGCCACCCCGTCGAGCGAACAGATCTCCGAGTATATCGGCTCGGGTCCGTTCGTCTTCGATGTCGAGAACTGGAAGCCGGGCGACACCGTGCTGTTTACGCGCAATGACAATTACCAGCCGCGGAGCGAGTCCCCGAGCTGGGCGTCGGGAGGCAAGGTCGTCAAGGTCGAGGCCGTCGAGTGGCTGTCGGTGAAGGATCACCAGACGGCGGTCAATTCGCTGATCGAGGGCGAGATCGACTACATCGAATCCCCGCCCAACGACCTGTTGCCGCTGCTCGAGGGCGACGAGAACGTGGCGCTCAAGGTCATCAATCCGCTCGGCGCCCAGTTCATGTTCCGGCTCAATCACCTGCATCCGCCGTTTGACAACGTCAAGATCCGCAGGGCGGCGCTTGCCTCGATCAACCAGAAGGACTTCATGCAGGCAACCATCGGCGATCCGGCCTACTACAAGGAATGCGCCGCGATGTTCATTTGCGGCTCGGCGCTTGCGACCGATGCCGGTGCGGACATCGTGCTGAAGTCGGACTTCGAGCTGTCGAAGCAGCTGCTCGAGGAAGCCGGATACGACGGCACCCCGATCGTTATCATGCAGTCGACCGACGTCAACGTGCTGAACAACCTCGGCCCCGTGGCGAAGGCGAACCTCGAGAAGGGCGGGTTCGTGACCGACCTGCAGGCGATGGACTGGCAGACGCTGGTTGCGCGTCGCGCCAAGCGCGAGCATCCGTCGGAAGGTGGCTGGAACGTGTTCATGACCTCGTGGACCGCGGCCGACATCCTGAACCCGATCATGGCAGCCGGCTTCAATGCCGGGTGTGATTCCGCGTGGTTCGGCTGGCCGTGTGACGAGAAGATGGAAGGGTTGCGCGATGCCTTTGCGCGCGAGACCGACGCGGCAAAGCAGAAGGAGATCGCCGAGCAGATCCAGATCCGGGCCATGGAGGTCGTCACCCATGCCCACGGCGGGCAGTGGTATCGTCCGGTTGCCTACCGGAGCGATCGGCTTGACGGCGTTCTTGACGGCCCGGTCAGCTATTTCTGGAACATTTCCAAGAAGTAGCGGCGTGTAACGAGCAGGTCAGAAACAGTGTACGGTTTTCTGATGCGGAGGCTTGCGGCCACCATTCCGGTTCTCGGAATGGTGGCCCTGTTCGTCTTCCTGTTGCTGCGAATGACCCCGGGCGATCCGGCGGCCGTGCTGGCCGGCGACAACGGGACACCGCAGCAGATCGCGGAAATCCGCGAGACACTCGGCCTGAACAAGCCGATTCCGGTGCAGCTCGGCATCTGGTTCAGCAACCTGTTGCAGGGTGACCTGGGCCAGTCCTATTTCTTCAAGAAGGACGTGACGGAGCTGATCCTGCTCAGGGTGGAACCCACGGTCGCGCTCGCGATCACCACCCTGGTGATCACGGTGCTGATCGCGGTGCCCATCGGAGTGATCGCGGCCTATCGCCATGGAACCTGGCTTGACCGTTGCGTCATGGGGTTTTCTGTACTCGGTTTCTCGGTGCCGGTGTTCGTGGTCGGCTACATCCTGATCTACCTGTTCGCGATGCAGTTCAAGATGTTCCCGGTCCAGGGCTACAAGGAACTGGCGGACGGGTTCTTTCCCTTCATCCACCGCCTGATCCTGCCGAGCATCACCCTTTCCGTGATTTACATCGCGCTGATCGCCCGCATCACGCGCGCGAGCGTGCTGGAGGTCCTGGGCGAGGACTACATCCGTACTGCCCACGCCAAGGGACTGCCCAACCGGGTGGTGCTGTTGCGCCATGCGCTGCGTAACGCCGCGGTTCCGATCGTGACCGTGATCGGGATCGGGGTCGCGCTGCTGATCAGCGGCGTGGTGGTGACCGAGAGCGTCTACAACATCCCGGGACTGGGCAGGCTGACGGTCGATGCCGTGCTCGGTCGCGACTACCCGACGATCCAGGCTGTGATCCTGGTGTTCTCGGGTGTGTACGTGCTGATCAATTTTCTGATCGACCTCACCTACAGCTTTCTCGATCCGAGGATCAGATATTGAGCGATCTGAGCGACCTGCGCCAGGAAACCGCCGGCCTTGTGGACGCGGCAGCCAGTGCGGATGCGGCAGCGCGCAAGCTGTCGGTATGGCGGCGTCTGGCACGCAATCAGAGTGTGGTGATCGGTGGCGCGGCGATGGCGGTGATGCTCCTTGTCGCCATCATGGCGCCCTTCCTCGGCACCATGGATCCCGCCGAAATCAACCCGGCGTGGCGAAACAAGGTGCCGGGAACCGAACTGACCGGCACAGCCGCCGACGGTTCGCAGGGTTGGGTGTACCGGATGGGAACCGACACCCTGGGACGAGACACCTACAGCCGGGTGATCTACGGTACACGGGTCTCGCTCATTGTCGGGCTGTCGGTCGCGGGCCTGTCGATCGCCATCGGCCTGGTGGTCGGGATGGTCTCGGGCTACGTGCGCTGGCTCGACGGAATCATCATGCGGGTGATGGACGGCCTCATGGCCATCCCCGGCATCCTGCTCGCGATCGCCCTGGTCTCGCTGTCGAGTGCCGGGCTGGATACGGTGATCCTCGCCATTACGATTCCCGAAATGCCGCGGGTGGTGCGTCTCGTGCGCTCGATCGTCCTGTCAATCCGGGAGGAGCCCTACGTGGAAGCGGCCATCTCGGTCGGGACCCGACTGCCGTTGTTGCTGATCCGGCACGTGCTGCCGAACACGGTGGCGCCGCTCATCGTCATGGGAACATACATCGTGGCCTCCGCCATCCTGGTGGAGGCGATCCTGTCGTTCCTGGGTGTCGGGATCCCGCCGGAAATCCCGACCTGGGGCAACATCATGGCCGAAGGCCGGCTGCTGTTCCGGATCTTCCCGCACAACATCCTGTTCCCGGGCCTGTTCCTCGCGGTCACCGTTCTGGCGGTGAACATGCTGGGTGACGGGCTGCGCGATACCCTGGATCCACGTCTCGAGAAACGGATGTAGGCAGACCATGTCGATGGATACCGACACGGCGCTGACGGTCTCCGGACTGACGGTCGAACTGCCCAAGGGGACCGACCGCCGGCACGCGATCGAGGAAATCGACCTTCACGTCGGACGACGCGAGATCCTGTGCCTGGTCGGCGAGTCGGGCTCGGGGAAGTCGGTGACCGCACACAGCGTCATGGGACTGCTGCCGAAGGACCAGCTGACTGCGGTCGCCGGCTCGATCCGGCTGGAGGGCGAGGAACTGCGCCACGCGACGGAGGACAGGCTGCGCGATCTCAGGTGCACGCGCATGTCGATGATCTTCCAGGAGCCGATGACGGCACTCAACCCGGTGATGTCCTGCGGACGACAGATCGACGAGGTGCTGCAGACGCATACCTCGCTCGACCAGCAGGCCCGAACCGCGAAGATCCTCGACATCATGGAGCAGGTGCGCCTGCCCGATCCCCGGCGGCTGTTCAGCTCCTATCCGCACCAGCTGTCCGGCGGCCAGCGCCAGCGGATCATGATCGCCATGGCCCTGGTCCTCGATCCGGTGCTGCTGATCGCGGACGAACCGACCACGGCACTCGATGTCACCACCCAGGCCCAGATCCTCGAGCTGATCAAGGACCTGCAGGAGCGCCACGATACCGGGGTGCTGTTCATCACCCACGACTTCGGGGTGGTGGCGGAAATCGCCGACCGGGTGGCGGTGATGCAGTGGGGACGCATTGTCGAGCAGGGGACGACCGAACAGGTCCTCAAGCGGCCGGACCATCCCTATACCAAGATGCTGATCTCGTCGGTTCCGAGCCTGGTTCCGCGCCACCGCGAGACCCGCCGCGCCGCTCCGGTAGTGCTGCGCACAGAGGAACTGGCCATGACCTACAGCCAGGGCGGGATGTTCCAGTCCAAACGCTCGGTGGTGGCGGCCCAGGACGTCAACATCGAGATCCGGCGCGGCGAGACCCTCGGTATCGTCGGTGAATCGGGATCGGGCAAGACCACGGTCGCACGGTGCATTGCCCGTCTGATCGACCCGACCGGCGGGCGGATCTACATCGATGACGACGAGATCGCACGGGTGTCGGTCGGGCAGATGCGCAGCCACAGGCGGCGCATCCAGATCGTGTTCCAGGACCCGTACCGGTCGCTGAACCCCAGGCGCATGGTCGGCGCATCGATCATCGAGGGCCCGATGAACTTCGGTCAGCCGCGTGACGAGGCCCTGGCGCGGGCTCGTGAGCTGATGGGGCTGGTGCAGCTCGACCCGGATGCGCTCGACCGCTATCCGCACCAGTTCTCCGGCGGCCAGCGCCAGCGACTGTGCATCGCCCGGGCGCTCGCGATGGAACCGGAACTGCTGATCGCCGATGAGGCGGTCTCGGCGCTCGATGTCTCGGTCCAGGCCCAGGTCATGGACCTGCTCGACGACATCCGCATCCAGCTCGACCTCGCGATGCTGTTCATCACCCACGACCTGCGGGTGGCGGCCCAGGTGTGCGACCGGCTCGCGGTCATGAGTGCCGGCAAGGTGGTCGAGTACGGCGATGCGGCGGAGATCTTTGCCAACCCGAGCCACGAGTACACCAGGGCACTGTTCAGCGTCGCCCCGGGCCGGGACTGGACCTTCGGGGAGTTCCTGACGGACTGAGGACATCACCGCGAGACCGCATCGCACCGCCGACCGGGTGAGGCAAGAGGTCATCGCCACCCGGTCCGGTCCGGCAAACGACACCAGCAGATCAGGCGAGGCCCGGCCGCCAGCCTATATCGGCGTTACCGGCGTACCCCGGGGATGAAGTCGGCATCATCGCTGTCCTTCCACACAGTCATTGGCCGTTACGGCCGCGATCGATGACGAAGCCGCCACCGGATGCATCGAGGCAGGCGCCCGAGACGAAGGACGCGGCGTCGGACAGCAGGTAGAGGATAGGACCCGCGATCTCGCGAGCCTCGGCTGGCCGGCCCATGGCGATCGTCGCGGAGACGTGGTCGTGTTCGGCCGGGTTGTCGCGGACCTGGGCGGTCATGTCGGTCAGGGTCACACCGGGACGGATGGCGTTGGCACGGATGCCTTCGCGGGCAACCTCGCGCGCGAGGCCGACCGTAAACGCGTCGACCGCTGCCTTGGATGCCGCGTAGTGGCTCTTGCCCGGACGCCCGCCGATCGTGCCTGCCATCGAGGACACGTTGACGATGACCCCGCCTCCGAACCCGAGGCGGGTCGACATCCGCCGCACCGCCTCGCGGCAGCAGAGCATGGTGCCCACGACATTGGTGCGAAACAGCCTATCGAGCACGTCCGGGCGGAAGTCCGAGACCCTGAACGCGCCCCCGTCGACTCCCGCGCTGTTCACGAGCGCGGTGACCGGACCGAACGCGTCGTCGACGGCGGCGAACATGCCCGCAACCGCCGCGTCGTCGCCAACGTCGGCCCGGACCGTGATGGCCCGGTGTCCGCCGGTCTCGATCTCGTGGGCAAGCGCGTCGGCCGCGTCGGCCCGGTCCCGGTAGTTGATCGCGACGGCGAAATCGGCAGCCGCGGCAAGACGCACCGTCGCAGCACCGATTCCGCGCCCGCCGCCGGTCATCAGGAGTACCCGTTTCATACACCGCTCCCTCGTGCCGTGGCCGGTCCCGATCCGCAAGGTCCGGCCCGTGATGCCGGCCGGACGCCGTGCGATGCGGGGCTTCTCCCTGCGCCGACAGCATCATGCCCCTGGCACAGCGCCACGCCGGTGCCGGTGGACCGGGCTGTCGTGGCCGGGGGCACCACGGTCATGCTGCCGGTGCTGCTGTTCCCGATGCCAGTGTGCCGGTTCCCGATCCCGGGGTTTACTACAGGTACAGTCAGAAGCCGAACCGTGCTGCGAGTGTGGATTTTTTGTCAAGATTTCATGTACAGTTACGCTCTGATGGCCGAATCATCAATTTTTCGGCGACTGTTGGTCGAAACCGTGAGTGACCTTGCCATGATCCTCGTGCCGGTCGGGGAGGGGAACTGCGCGCACCGGTGCTGCGCCGGTGTCCGGGCCAGCCGGATTCACCGTGATTCAGGCTGTCAGCCGCCGCGGTCGTACAGGCGGTCCAGCGCGCCGCCGTAGACTTCCATGACCTTGTGGCGCCTGACCTTCAGCGTCGGTGTCATCAGGCCGTTGTCGGTGGTAAACGGCTCGCTCGCGACGATGATGCGTCGGACCCTCTCGACGGGAGAGAGCGTGGCGTTGATCTCGTTGACGCGAGCAACGAGCGCGGCCTGGAAGCGGTCGTCATCGGCAAGTGCCGCGAGATCCGGCAGGTCCAGCCGGGAGGACCATTCCCCGATGCACTCTTCCGAGGGAACCACCACCGCCGCCAGCCACGGCCGGCGGTCACCCGAGACCATGGCCTGGGCGATGTCCGGATCGACCGTGAGGAACCCCTCGACCCGGGCCGGCGACAGGGTATCGCCGCCGGAATTCACGATGATGTCCTTCTTGCGATCGGTAATGCACAGCGCTCCGTCGGCGTCGATCACGCCGATGTCGCCGGTATGCAGCCATCCGTCGACGATGGTGGCGTCGGTGCTCTCCTGGTCGCGCCAGTAGCCCTTCATCAGCAGGTCGCCGCGCACCAGGATCTCTCCGTCGTCCGCGATCCGCAGCTCGACACCCCTGAACGGCGGACCGACGGTTTCGATGCGGATACGTCCGGGTCGGTTGCAGCTGACGATCGGCGACGTCTCGGTCTGGCCGTAGCCCTGTAGAATGCGCACCCCGAGCGAGAGGAAGAACAGGCCGACGTCGCGGTTGAGCGCGGCACCGCCTGAAACGAACGCCTTGAGCCGGCCACCGAACCGGGCCGCGACCTTGCGCCTGACCAGCCGGTCGAGCAGGGGATCGAGCAGGCGGTCGGAAACCGTGAGCGAACCCGGGTCCCCGATCCGCCGCCGGCCGGTCGCCACCGCCCGGTGAAACATCGTCGCCCGCAGTCCGCCGGCCTGGTCCACGCCGCGCCGTATGCGATCGTGCAGCACCTCATAGAGTCGGGGTACCGCCGTCATGATCGTCGGGCGCGCCTCCTGCAGGTTCTGGGCGACGCGATCCGGCCCCTCCGCGTAGTAGATCTGGGCGCCGATGGTGATCGGAAACATCAGTCCGGCGGTGTGCTCGTAGGCGTGCGAGAGCGGCAGCAGGGACAGGAAGGTCTCTTCCCCGATCCCGATCTCCGCCAGCAGGTCGTGGGCGCCGGCGCAGTTGGCCAGGATCGAGGCGTGCGTCAGCATCACGCCCTTCGGCCGACCGCCGGTTCCGGACGTGTAGATCAGGCAGCACAGCGCTTCGCGCGCGATGGCACGGGCGTTGCGCCGGGTGAGCGCGGCCCGTTCGGACCCGGGGTCGGGAATCTCCTGGAGCGGCAGAATACGGGTTCCGTCGGCCGCCTCCCGGCTTCGACCCTCGTCGATCATGATGACATGTGCGCACTCCGGCACCGCCTCCGCCGCAGGCAGGACGGTGTCCATCAGGGCATCGGTGGACACGATCGCAGCACACGCGCCGGAATGCTCGATGATGTGGCGCGTGTCCTCTGTCGTGTTGGTGATGTAGGTCGGAACACTCAGGGCACCGATCGCCATCACCGCAAGGTCGGCCACCACCCACTCGGGCCGGTTTTCCGAGACGATGACGACCCGGTCGCCCTCGGTGACCCCGAGGTCGATGAGACCTGCGGCCAGTCGGCATACCTCGTCCGAGACGGTTTGCCACGACCATGACCGGTAACTGCCGTCGCGTTTTGCCCACAGGAACGGTTGATCCGTGCGACGGTCCGCCTGGTCGAAGAAGGCAGTTGCGAGATTGCCGATGCCACTGTAGTCCATCACCGTACCTTTCAACTCGTCCACCAGCAGCGAGCGGCCGGAAACGGTATGCCGGTCACCGGCATGCTCCAGAAGTGATATCGCCATGACCCCTGCCGCACAACCGCCAGCGACGCGAACGCTTCCCGACTGGAACCTCGACGATCTCTATTCGGGTCCGGATGCACCGGAACTCGAGCGCGATCTCGCGGGTGCGGAACGTGACGCACGGGCCTTCCGGGAGCGTCATGCCGGTCGCCTGGCGGACCTCTCCGGTGCGGAGCTGGGCCGGGCGGTGGCCGAATACGAGCGGATCGACGAGGTGCTCGGGCGCGTGGGCTCCTACGCCCAGCTGCTCAATGCGGCCGACCTGGCGTCACCCGAAACCGGCCGGTTCTGCCAGTCCGTCCGGGAACGGGTGACCGCCATCGCAACCGACCTGCTGTTCCTGGTTCTCGAGCTCAACCGGATCGGGCAGGAAGACCTGGACCGGGCGCTCGCCGCTCCGGAATTGGCGCGCTATGCGCCGTGGCTGCGCGACGTGCGGGCCTTTCGCGACTTCCAGCTTGGGGAGGAACTCGAGGAAGTCCTGCATCGGAAGAGCGTGGCCGGGCGCGTCGCCTGGGTCCGGCTGTTCGACGAGACACTGGCCGGCATCGTCTTCGAGGTGGATGGGGAGAGCCTCGGCCTGGCAGAGGTTCTCGACATGCTCTCGGACCGCGACGGGTCGCGCCGCAGGGCGGCGGCGCTGGCGCTTGCCCGGGAACTCCGCGCCCGGGAACGCCTGTTCTGCCTCGTGACCAACACCCTGGCCAAGGACAAGGAGATCGAGGACAGGTTGCGTGGCTACCGGGCGCCTGTCTCGATGCGCAATCTCGACAACCGGGTTGAGGACGATGTCGTCGAGGCACTGGTCTCGGCGGTGACAGCAGGGTTCAGCCGGCTTGCGCACCGCTACTACGCGATCAAGGCCCGATGGTTCGGCGTCGATACCCTCGCCTACTGGGACCGCAACGCGCCGCTTCCCGATGACGACGACCGGGAGGTGTCCTGGGACGAGGCTTGCGGGATCGTTCTGGGGTCGTGGACCGGGTTCTCTCCGCGCATGGCGGAACTCGGCCGCCGCTTCTTCGACAATCGGTGGATCGACGCCCGACCGCGGCCCGGCAAGGCGCCGGGTGCGTTTTCGCACCCGACAGTGCCGTCCGCGCATCCCTACATCCTGATGAACTATCTCGGGCGCACACGCGACGTGATGGTGCTCGCGCATGAACTCGGCCACGGAGTGCACCAGCTGCTGGCTGCGCGCCAGGGCCACCTGATGGCTGACACCCCGCTCACGCTTGCGGAGACCGCCTCGGTGTTCGCGGAGATGCTCACCTTCCAGGAGCTGCTGGCCGGCGCAGACCGGCCGGGGCAGCGCCGCGCACTGCTCGCGGGCAAGGTCGAGGACATGCTCAACACGGTGGTGCGCCAGATCGCGTTTCACCATTTCGAGACCAGGCTGCACGCGGAGCGCCGCAAGGGCGAGCTCACACCCGATGCTATCGGGGACATCTGGATCGACGTGCAGGAGCAGAGCCTCGGTCCTGCCATCCGCCTCGATGACGACTACCGCGTGTTCTGGGCCTACGTTCCCCACTTCATTCACTCGCCGTTCTACGTCTACGCCTACGCCTTCGGCGACTGCCTGGTGAACTCGCTCTACGCGGTCTACCGCGAGTCACCGCACGGGTTTTCCGACGCCTATCTCGAGGCTCTCGCCGCCGGAGGGTCGCGCCGTCACCGGGAACTGCTCGCACCCTTCGGGCTCGACGCCTCCGATCCGGGTTTCTGGGACCGCGGACTCGGACTGATCGAGACCTTCATCGATGAACTGGATGCAACCGGCTGATCGCCGCGGCGGGCGGGTACTGTTCACCGGTGCTACCCGCGCGTGTACACTGAGGCGCGTCGTCCTGCCTGTGGAGCAGTCCAATGTATGCGGTGATCTTCGAAGCGGAACCGACAGCCGAGGGCAGGGCCGAGTACCTCGACATCGCGGCGCGGTTGCGGCCCGAACTCGAAACCGTCGACGGGTTCATCTCGATCGAGCGGTTCGAGAGCCTTGCAACCCCCGGCAAGGTCCTGTCCCTGTCGTTCTGGCGTGACGAGGAAGCGGTCAGGACCTGGCGCGAGCGCCGGACACACCGTTCGGCGCAGGCCCGCGGCCGCGCCGAGCTGTTCGCCGAATACCGGATCCGGGTGGCCCGGGTGGTTCGTGACTATGACAAGGATTCGTCGCCGTGGTACCCGGCGACCTGACGGATCGTCGCGCGGCCAATGAACGGTAATGAGGACAACAGGCTCACCAGGCGGCTCGGCCGCTATGCTCGGGTAACGGGCACGGTCGGCGGCCTTGCGGCGCGCGTTGCCGGCCAGCGCTACCTCGGGCTGAACCTTCCCGGTGGCGAGCTTCCAGCCGAGATTCGCGCTGCGCTCGGCGGTCTCAAGGGGCCGTTGATGAAGGTCGCGCAGCTGCTTGCCACCATCCCGGACGTGCTCCCCGACGAGTATGTCGAAGAACTGCGCCAGCTGCAGGCAAATGCCCCTGGCATGGGACGACTGTTCGTGCGCAGGCGCATGTCGGCCGAACTCGGTCCCGGCTGGCGCAACCTGTTCTCCGGGTTCGACGAGACCGCCGCTGCCGCAGCCTCGTTGGGCCAGGTGCACCGGGCTCACGACCATGACGGCCGTATCCTTGCCTGCAAGCTCCAGTACCCCGACATGGCGTCCACCGTGGAAGCCGACCTCGCGCAGCTGCGCGTGGTCCTGGCGCTGTACGAACGCTACGACCGGGCGGTCAGGTCATCGGAGATCTACAAGGAACTGCAGGTGCGGGTCCGGGAGGAACTCGACTACTCGCTCGAGCGCCGCCACCTCGAACTGTACCGGTTCATGCTGGAGGCCGAGGAGACCGTGCATCTCGCCGAGCCGGTGGAGGAACTCAGCACCGGCCGGCTGCTGACCATGACCTGGCTGGAGGGCCAGCCGCTGCACGAGTTCATGGCCGGGAACACCGGCCTGGAGATGCGAAACCGGGTTGCGCACCACATGTTCCGGGCCTGGTACGTGCCATTCTACTACTTCGGGGTCATCCACGGCGATCCGCATCTCGGCAATTACACCTTCCGCCCTGACGGCTCGGTCAACCTGATGGACTTCGGCTGCATCAGGGTATTCCCGGCGCCGTTCGTGCGGGGCGTGATCGACCTTTATGTCGCGCTCAGGGACGGGGACGAGGAACTGGCGGTCGAAGCCTACCGGAACTGGGGATTCGACGATATCGACCGCGAGACCATCGAGGTGCTGAACCACTGGGCCCGTTATCTCTACGGACCCTTGATGGTCGACCGGGTTCGCACGATCCGGGACCGCGACGGAGGCACGGACGGGAGAAAGGTCGTCGGGCGGGTCCACGGCGAACTGAGACGGCTGAACGGGGTCAGGCCGCCGCGCGAGTTCGTCCTGATGGACAGGGCCGCGGTGGGACTCGGATCGGTGTTCATGCATCTCGGCGCCGAGATCAACTGGCACCGGCTCTTTCACGACCTGATCGACGACTTCGATCAGCACGCCATGGCGGCACGCCAGGCTTCGGCCCTGTCGCGTTTCTCCATTCCGGCGCAGGACGAGCCGGGCGCAGGCACGGATCCGGACTGACGGAATTCGGGCGGTGCCGCCCCGCGGCTCAGGACAGCAGTTCGCGCAGACTGGAAAGCAGGGTCTTGTGGAACTCGGTCCAGAGCAGCTGCAGTGTCTCTGGGTGCCGCCACCACCGGTCCATCTCGACCCGCTCGGCAAAGACCGGGAACGGATGGATCACCACGTCCGGAAGCAGCAGCGAGAGCTCGAACCGGCTGCGCGGCATGTGGTAGTTGCTGGTCACCAGCAGGATTGACCGCACCTCGTTCTTGCGGACCCAGGCCGCGGTCTCGGTGGCATTGCCCAGCGTGTCCTTGGCCTCGTGGCCGAGCTCCACGCAGCACGCAAACAGCGTGTTGGTCACGGTTTGTCCCGCCCGGGAGCGCATCTGCTGTTTCGTGACCCGCGCGTTGACCCCCGAGACAAACAGTCGTTCGGCCCGTCGATCGGACAGCAACTCGAACCCGGCTTCGAGCCGTCCGCTCCCACCGGTCAGCACCACGACCGCGTCGGCCTGTGCCGCCTGGACCGGACCCGGGCGCGGCACCTGATCGACGAAACGCAGGAACCCGGCGGCCCAGACCACGGGTGCCAGCACCAGCAGGACCACGAAGGTCCGGCGGAACGAGCTGATCCGCGCCTGCGGTGCGCCGGTCGTCATGACATCCGGCGCAGTGCGTACAGGGCCGCCAGCCGTGCTGTGACGACCGTGAGAATCGCGAATGCCACGGGAACGGCCGCGACGATGACCCAGTCGAGCAGCGACAGGGCAGCCGGGGAAAGCTGGACGGGCAGCGCTTGCCCTCTGCCGCCATTTTCCCTGGCGAGTCCCGTGACGGCGAGTACGGTACCGATCGCGCACAGTCCGCCCAGTCCGCAGACCGGAAGCGTGGTGCCGACCATGTGACCCTGGAACCTGCGGGCAATGTAGGTGTCACGCGCTCCCATGAGCTTGAGCAGTTCGACGATGTCACGGTTGACCGTCAGGCCGGACAGGATCGCGAAGACGACCGAAATCACCGCCACGAGCCCGACCAGGAGAACCACGATCCAGCCTCCCCGTGCCAGTGTCGACGCGGTGGCCGCCACCCGAGAGAGCCAGAGCCCGTGATCGTCGAGCACCGAGCCGGGCGCGACAGAGGTAATCCGCTCGCCGAGCCTGGTGAAGTCCACCTGGGCGCCGCGTTCGAGCTGGACGTCGATCATGAGCGGGAGTGGAAGTTCGGCAATCAGGGACTCGCCGAGCCACGGTTCAAGCAGTGCCCTGGTCCGCGCATTTTCCAGGACCGCATGGGCGTGGACGCCCGGTGTCTCGTCGAGGATTGCCGTGACAGAGTCGATCCTGTTCAGGGGCCCGTTCGAGGCCGGTTGTGATGCTTGGGGAACCTGGACCGTGACCACGCCGGCGAGCGACAGCGACCAGCGGTCGAGCACCGTCTGCGCAAACAGGGCGCCGGCTACGGCAAGTGTCGCAAGGTAGACCATGACCCCGACGGTCCAGCCCAGGAAGGCGACGGTGTTTCCGTGGCTGACAGCGAATTCACGTCTGCTGCGTCGCGCCATCCCTGCCATCACTTCCGGTAGACGGTCGATGCGGAGGAGTACCTCGAGTATTGCATCTCGACGCCCTCACCGATGATCACGAGGCGGGGATGCCGATACCTCGAGACCATGTTTTCGTTGTGGGTGGCGATCAGCACGGTGGTCCCGGCACGATTGAGTTCCTCGAACAGGAACAGCAGGCGGTCGGCCAGCCGGTCATCCACGTTTCCGGTGGGCTCGTCCGCCAGCAAGAGTGACGGACGCGCAATGACTGCCCGGGCGATGGCGATCCGCTGCTGCTGGCCGCCTGACAGTGCCGGTGGACGCGCATCCAGATACCGTGACAGCCCGACCCATTCGAGCAGTTCCGACACGTGCCGGTGAATTACCGATTCCCGTTCTCCGGCAATGCGCAGCGGCAGGGCGACGTTCTCAAGCACGCTCAGGTGATCGATCAGCCGGAAATCCTGGAACACGATGCCGATGCGCCGGCGGATTTTCGCGATGTTGGACGCGTTGCCCTGGTGCGGATCGCGGCCGAAGATCCGTACCTGTCCCCGGCTCGGTCGCAGCGCCAGGTACATCATGCGCAGGATCGACGACTTGCCCGCCCCGCTGCGTCCGGTGAGGAAATGGAAACTGCCCAGCGGAATGTCGAAGGTCACGTTGCGCAGAATGGGCGGACTGTCTCCATAGCGCATCTCGACATTGTCGAACGAGACGATACTGTCGGATGCCATCATGCTCATGATTCGGGTTCACTCGCCCTGCGGGTAGTACCTGGCGTACCCATACACGTTGCGCTCGCGCCGTGCGGAGAATAATGCCGACGTTTTGCCGGACTGCAACGACCGGTTTCGCATCCGGTAATCAGAACCGCTGCAACAACCGGTCAATGTAATCGAGTTCGAGCTGCGGTCGGTTGATTTCGCCCGAACGGCGGTGCAGTTCGTCGCGAATCCGCCGGGTCTTCTGGAAGTCGGGTTCGTCGGGAATTCCGATGATGGACTCGCTGTCATGACCGTCTCCCGGCCGGCGCGGACTGAGCGGATCGCGTGTCCCGCTGCGGGGAGCGCTGCTGCCCGACGGCTGCTGCCGGCCGGCGCTGCGCTGGAGCAACTGGTCCAGGAGCGCCTGTTCGGCACGGCGCAGCTGTTCGATCGCGGTGGCCTGGGATCCAAGCGCGCTGCCGGGTTGCTCGCGGTCAAGCGACCTGGTTGCATCTCCCATCGAGCGTTCTGCCTGCTCGAGGCTGGACGGGACCTCCTGGCTCAATTCGCGCAGCCGGTCGCGGATCGACTGCAGGCTGCGCTGCAGCTCCCGCTGGGCCTCGGCCAGCTCCTGCGGCGTCATGCGCCGGAATTCCGCCTCCCCCTCGGTTGGCGGATCCCTCGTATCGCCTTGGCCAGGCTGGCTGCGCCGCTGCATGTAGGTCTCGTCGAGCAGTTCCTGCTGCCTGCGCTGCATCGCTCCCAGCTGCTGCATCATCTGGTCGAGCGCCCTTTCCTCGGGCGAGGCCCGGCGCTGGTCCATGTTGAGATTCTCCAGCATCTCCTGGAGCCGGGAGAGCATCTGCTGCGCCTGGCTGCGCGCGCCGGTCTCCGCCAGGTCCCTGATCCGGTCCAGCATCTTCTGCAGGTCCTCGCGGCGAACGCCGTTGGCATCGTTCCCGGTCTGGGTCGATGATTGTTGCTGCGGCGGGTTGCGCGCCATTTCCTGGGCCATGGCCTGCAGGTATTCGTCCAGTGCTTCCCTGAGCTGATCGACCAGTTGCCTGATTTCCTGGTCGGAGGCATCCGAGGCGAGGGCCTCCTGCAACTGGCGCTCCAGTTCACGGACCCTTTGTACGGCGTTGGACAAGCCGCCGTCCTCGATCCGCAGCGCCGTTTTCCACAGCAACTCGGCCACCTCCTGGTCGGCGGTTCCGTCGGTAACGAGGCGCAGTCGTTGCGCCGCCGACTTCAACGCCAGGAAGGCCACTACGTCGTGCCCGTAGGCGTGCGGTCGACCCGCCAGGGTGAGCACGACCCGCGCCACGTCGCCACGGTCTTCCGGGCGCAGCAGCAGGCGCCGGCGTTGCTCGATCACCGCCCGGGCTATCGGGTGCAGGAACACCCGCTCCGGCAGGATCAGGTCCTCGGGCTCGGACCGGCCAGCCTGACCCGCACCGTCAGACGCCCGCAGAACCATTCGGACCGCGCGACCGGCCCACGGGTGCGGAGTGAGGTCGTGAATGCCCTGGCCGGCATGTTCGGTCCGTCCCGGTGTGATCGGCGGCATGGCGCGTTCGAGCACCTCCTCGCCGACGCTGCCATCCTCGTCAAGCAGTCTGATCTCGATCACCGTCGAAGCCAGGCCATAATCATCGCGGGCTTCGTAGAAGATCGAGACACTCCCGCGCCGGGTCGCGGAAGGCGGGCGGGCGAACCGGACGCTGGGCGGCAGGTCGGGTACCACGTTGACGGACCAGTTCGCGAGATCCTGTCCGTTGTGGCGAATGGCAAATGCCGCGCTCGTGTCGATCTGACGGCGAACCCGATAGGTCTGCGGGGCCAGTTCCTCGAACGCCGCCGCCTCCTCCACGTGGTCCGTGAGGACACGCAGCACAGGAGCCGCTCCGGAACCGTTCACGGTGGCGAAAAGCACGCTGTTGACCGGAGCTGCCAGAGGGCCGGCCTGCGTGTTCCGCTCAAGCAAAATCGGCGCCCGTCCGGTGTAGGCGGGCGGGTCGATCCACGCGTCGACGGTGATGTCTGCGGTTGCAACCATCCCCGACAGGTCGGGCACGAAAGCGGCGGACAACCTCGCGACCGGGTCGTTCCTGGCCGCGACCAGGGCAACGATGAGCGCGATCCCGATTCCGGCCCGCAGTCCGACGGGATCGAGATACGACAGGACCGGTCGCGGTGGCCCGAGCTGCACGACCGGGAGCGAGTGCGCGACCCGCTGCTGCCAGGCCCGCCACAGCCGTTCAGCGCGCGGGTCGAACCGGTTGGCGGCCTGTTCGCTCAGGGTCGTGAGCGGGCGGTGCGCAAGGTTGCTGTCGGTCTCGAGCCGGCGGCGAGCCGCCGCCTCGTCCGGCACTTCGAACCCCTGGACGGCGCGGCGCAACAGCCAGAGAACCAGGACTGCAAGTGCGACCAGCAGGCCGACGTGGGCCAGGGGGCCCAGCACGAGGGCTAGCAGCTGGGGAAGTTCGAGCAGTGCGGCTGCGAGCACCGCCAATGCGACGCCGAGGGAAGGAGACGCCGAGCGAAGCAGTGATTCCCAGACCAGCACCAGCCGGGCGAACCTCAGGCGGGCGTGGTACTGACCGGAGCCGGTGACCTTCATCCCTCGTCCCTCGTTACCTTGCAACCGGTCAATGTCATGTCACCAGTCCCCCGCGGTCAAGGACCCCCCGGCCGGTCGGCCAGCCAGTCCGGCACCCGTTCAAGCGCAAGTGCTTCCTCGACGGTCTGCCGGCGCCGGACCACCGCGAACCGGTTCGCCTTCACCAGCACCTCCGGGACCAGTGGCCGGGTGTTGTAGGTCGACGCCATGACGGCGCCGTAGGCGCCGGCGTCGAGAATGGCCAGCAGGTCGCCGCCATCGGGAACGGCCATATCGCAGTCCCTGGCAATATAGTCGCCGCTCTCGCAGATCGGCCCCACAAGGTCGCATCGCCGCACCGGGGCCCTGGCATCGGCCCGGGTGACCGGCACCACCCGGTGGCGGGCTTCGTAGAGCGTCGGCCTGATGAGGTCGTTCATTGCGGCGTCGGCGATCACGAACCACTTGTCCGCACCCGGCTTCGTGAACAGGACCCGGGTGACGAGCACGCCGGCGTCGCCGACCAGGAACCGCCCCGGTTCGAACCCGAGCCGGCAGCCGAGATCACCCACCGTGTCCGCGACGATGCGCGCGTAAGCGTCCAGGGCGGCCGGCATGGTTCCGTCGTAACCGATCCCCAGTCCGCCACCGAGATCGAGATGATCGATCCGGTGCCCGGCGCCGCGCAGCATGCAGGTCATCTCCCGCAGCCGAAGGTAGGCGCTGCGGTAAGGTGACAGGTCGAGCAGCTGCGAGCCGATGTGCATCGACAGGCTCTCGAGCCGTATGCCGGAAAGCGTGGCCGCCCGGTCGAACAGCTCGGGTGCGCGGGCGATGTCGACCCCGAACTTGTTTTCCCGTGTGCCGGTGGTGATCTTGGCGTGGGTTCCGGCGTCGACATCGGGATTGACCCGCAGTCCCGCGTACGCGGTGACCCCGAGGCCGGTGGCGACTTCGGCCAGGAGTTCGAGTTCGGCGCCGGACTCGACGTTGAACTGCCCGATACCGGCGTGCAGGGCAGCCGACAGTTCGTCGCGGGTCTTGCCGACACCGGCAAACACGATGCGTTCAGCCGGGACCCCCGCCCGGAGCGCCCGGGTCAGTTCGCCGCCGGAGACGATGTCGACGCCGGCGCCGGCGTCGGCCAGCAGCGAGATCACCGCGAGATTGGAGTTGGCCTTGACCGCGTAGTAGATGCTGGCGTCAACCCCGGCGAAGGCCCGGACGAACGCTTCGTAGCGTGCCCGGATGGCACCCGCCGAATAGCAGTAGAACGGTGTTCCCACCTCGCGGGCGATGTCGTCGACGGCGACCTGTTCAACATGGAGGGACCCGCCCCGGTACGTGATGCTGGACACGCGATTCCGCCTTCCTGTCATTCAGTTGGACGGATAGCTTCGCGGGTGCGTGGCTGCGGCCGGGTTCGCGGGCTTCGGATCCCCGCGCTTGCCGCACGCGGCAAGCGGCAGCGCGAGAGAGACGAACAACGCTGCCATCAGCACCCAGTGCATGCGGGTCTTCATGTACCAGTCCCCACGGGTCGGGTCCGGAGGAACCGGTCGCGTGCGGTCCGCGCCGCCTGCCGGACGTTGACCGGTGCGGTACCGCCGAAGCTGGTTCGACTTGCCACCGACCGCGACGGGTCCAGCACCTCGAAGACCGCCTCGGTGATCCGCGGCTCGATCGACCGCATCGAGGCGAGGTCGAGCTGGTCGAGCCGGCAGCCGCGTTCCTCCGCCAGCCGTACCACCGCGCCCGTGATGTGATGCGCGGACCGGAACGGCATGTCGAGGCTGCGGACCAGCCAGTCGGCAAGATCGGTCGCGGTGGCGAAGCCAAGGTCAGTCGCCCGGCGCATGGCGGGCGCGTTCGCCCGAAGGTCGCGGACCATTCCGACGGTGGCTGCGATGCACATGTCGAGGGTGTCGGCGGCATCGAATAACGGTTCCTTGTCTTCCTGCATGTCCTTGCAGAACGCCAGTGGAAGTCCCTTCATCATGACCAGCAGCGCCTGCAGCGCGCCGAAGATGCGTCCGGCCTTGCCGCGGACCAGTTCGGCCGCATCCGGATTGCGCTTCTGCGGCATGATCGAGCTGCCGGTGGTAAACGCGTCGCTGAGACGCACGAAGTCGAACTGGGCACTGGTCCAGTTGACGATTTCCTCCGCGAACCGCGACAGGTGCATGGCGGCGATCGCGGCGGCAGCGAGAAACTCCAGCGCAAAGTCCCGGTCCGACACCGCATCCATAGAGTTGGCCATCGGCCGGTCGAAACCGAGCGCAGATGCGGTGTGGTCGCGGTCGATCGGAAACGACGTCCCGGCCAGCGCGGCAGCGCCCAGCGGACATTCGTTCAGGCGGGCGCGGCAGTCGGCGAAACGGCCACGGTCGCGGCCGAACATCTCCACGTAGGCCAGCAGATGGTGCCCGAACGTGACCGGCTGTGCCGCCTGGAGGTGGGTAAAGCCGGGCATGACTGTCTCGGCCCCGGCCTCGGCCTGGTCGATCAGGGCTTCCTGGAGTGCCATGAGGGCGTCGTCGAGCCTGTCGATCGCGTCCCGGACCCACATCCGGAAGTCCGTTGCGACCTGGTCGTTGCGCGACCGCGCGGTATGCATCCGGCCAGCGGCATCTCCCACGAGTTCCGCGAGCCGCGATTCGACATTCATGTGAATGTCCTCGAGACTGCGGCTGAACGCGAAGTGGCCATCCTCGATCTCGCGGCGGACCTGGTCGAGGCCGCGCGCGATCAGCCCGGCGTCCTCCTGGCTGATCAGGCCGCGGGCTGCGAGCATTTCGGTGTGGGCGCGCGAACCGGCGATGTCCTGGGCGTAGAAGCGCCGGTCGAAGTCGATCGAGGGGTTGATCTCCTCCATGACCGCCGACGGGCCGTCCCGGAACCGCCCGCCCCACATTGCGCTGGAGGCGCGACTGTCGGTATCCCTGTGCCGGTTCGTCACTGCCCGGAGGCCTTCCTTTGCACGCGAGAACGAGAAACATGGGTCATGCGGTCCGGTCCCTGCTGATCACTGTCTTCCTGGCCTGCACGATGCCGGTCGCATGGGCGGCGTCGACCGACGGGTTGTTCGGGTTTGTCCGCCACGACCCTCCCGTCCCGGCGCCAGACACACAGTTCATAGGGTCAGGCGGAACCCCTATCAAGCTTGCAGCGTTTTCGGACCGGTTCGTGCTGGTGAATTTCTGGGCGACCTGGTGCGCACCGTGCGTGCACGAACTGCCGTCGCTCGCCGCACTGCGCGCGGCGATCCCCGATCCGCGTTTCGAGATCGTGCTGGTCTCGATCGACCGCAAGGCGGAGGAGGCGACCGGGCCGTTCCTGGAGGAAATGCAGATCACGTCGCTGGTCTCGACCCATGATCCCAGGGCCGGGCTGATGCGCGCACTCGAGGTGCGTGCCCTTCCCACCACCGTGCTGATCGGGCCCGGCGGAAACCAGCTCGGCCGGCTGGTCGGACCCGCCGACTGGGCTTCGCCCGAGGCGGTCGCGCTGATCGGCGAATTCCTGGCCGGGGAGTGAAGGGACCGGCTACCGGGTCGGAACCGGAACGTCGCCGGAGTAGTCGTAGAAACCGCGGCCGGCCTTGCGTCCCAGCCAGCCCGCCTCGACGTAGCGGACCAGAAGCGGGCACGGGCGGTACTTCGAGTCAGCCAGCCCGTCATAGAGCATGTGCATGACCGCAAGGCAGGTATCCAGGCCGATGAAGTCGGCCAGCTGCAGCGGGCCCATGGGGTGATTGGCGCCGAGCCGCATCGCGGTGTCGATCGACCGGACCGACCCCACGCCCTCGTAGAGCGTATAGACCGCCTCGTTGATCATCGGCAGCAGGATCCGGTTGACGATGAAGGCCGGGAAGTCCTCGGCTTCGGCAACGGTCTTGCCGAGACGCTCGGCCAGGTCACGGACGGCCTCGAAGGTCTCCCTTTCGGTCGCGATGCCCCTGATCAGCTCGACCAGCTGCATCACCGGAACCGGGTTCATGAAGTGCATGCCGATGAACCTGCCTGGCCGGTCTGTGGTCGCGGCGAGGCGGGTGATCGAGATCGACGAGGTGTTGGTGGCGACCAGCGCATCGGCGCGCAGGTGCGGTGTCAGGGTCTTGAAGATGTCCCGCTTGACGTCTTCGCTCTCGGTGGCGGCCTCGATCACGATGTCGCAGTCGGACAGCTCGGCATAGTCGGTTCCGGTCGAGATCCGCGTCATTGCCGTCACGACCTCCTCGTCGGAGATCCGCCCGCGGCTGGCCTGGCGCGCCAGGTTGCGCTCGATCGAGTCCCGGGCCGCGGTGAGAATGTCCGGGCCGAGGTCGATGAGCCGCACCTCCAGGCCGTGCAGTGCGCAGACATGTGCGATGCCGGAGCCCATCTGGCCGGCACCGATCACTCCTACCCGGTTCAGCACGGTTCACACTCCAGGTTCAGGTACCGTAGCCCTGCCGTTCCAGTTCCTCCTCAAGTTCCGGAACGGCCTTGAACAGGTCAGCCACCAGTCCGTAGTCGGCCACCTGGAAGATCGGTGCTTCCTCGTCCTTGTTGATGGCGACGATCACCTTGCTGTCCTTCATGCCGGCAAGGTGCTGGATGGCACCGGAGATGCCGACGGCGATGTAGAGTTCCGGCGCGACCACCTTGCCGGTCTGTCCGACCTGGTAGTCGTTCGGGACGTAGCCCGCGTCCACGGCGGCGCGCGATGCGCCGACCGCCGCGCCGAGCCGGTCGGCCACCGCCTCGATCAGCGGGAAGTTCTCACCCGACTGCATGCCCCGCCCGCCCGAGATCACGACCCGGGCCGATGTCAGTTCCGGGCGCTCCGAGGAACTGAGTTCCGACCCGACGTAGCGTGACAGGCCGGCGTCGCCGGCCGCACCGAGCGCGGTGACAGTCCCGGACCCGCTTCCGGTCTCCGCGGCCTCGAACGCGGTGGTGCGCACGGTGATCAGCTTGACGGCATCGGACGACTGCACGGTGGCAAGGGCATTGCCGGCATAGATCGGTCGAACGAAGGTGTCCGCGTCGACCACTTCGGAAATGTCCGAGATCTGCTGGGTGTCGAGCAATGCCGCGGCGCGCGGCATGACGTCCTTGCCGAAGGTCGTCGCCGGCGCCAAGACGTGGGTGTAGTCGGCAGCCACCTGCACCAGCAGCCGGGCCATGTTTTCCGCCAGGCCGTTGGCATACTCCGGAGCGTCTGCCAGCTTCACGGTGCCGACCCCGGCGACTGACGCCGCCTGTTCGGCCACGCCGGCGCAGTCGTGCCCGGCGACCAGAAGCTCCAGGCCGCCGCCGATCGCGAGACCGGCGGTGACAGCGTGCAGCGTTGCCGGCTTGAGTTCGCTGTTGTCGTGTTCCGCAACGATCAGGACCGCCATGATCAGATCACCTTCGCGTCATTGCGCAGCTTGTCCACCAGTTCGGTGACGGTTTCGACCTTGACCCCGGCCTCGCGTCCGGGCGGCTCCACCACCCGCAGCACCCGCAACCGCGGCGCCGGATCCACCTCCAGGTCTTCGGGGGTGTACTGGTCGATCGGCTTGCGCTTCGCCTTCATGATGTTGGGAAGCGAGGCGTAGCGCGGCTCGTTGAGGCGCAGGTCCGTTGTCAGGATCACGGGCAGGGCGAGCTCGATGTTCTGCAGGCCGCCGTCCACCTCTCGGGTGGCGCTGACCGTATCGCCGGCGATCTCGAGCCTGGAAATGAAGGTAGCCTGACCCCAGCCGAGCAGCGCCGCCAGCATCTGGCCGGTCTGGTTACAGTCGTCGTCGATCGCCTGCTTGCCGAGAATGATGACCTTCGGCTCTTCCTTCTCGGCGAGCGCCCTGAGGATCTTCGCGACCGCGAGCGGTTCGGTCTCGCCGTCGTGGAGCACGTGGATGCCGCGGTCGGCTCCCATTGCCAGCGCGGTCCGGATGGTCTCCTGACATTTCTGTTCGCCGATCGAGACGGCAACCACCTCCTCCGCGATCCCGGCTTCCCGCAGACGCAGGGCCTCTTCGACCGAGATTTCGTCGAAGGGGTTCATCGACATCTTGACGTTGGCGAGTTCGATACCCGTCTGGTCGGCCTTGACCCGGGCCTTGACGTTGTAATCGATCACCCGCTTGACGGGGACGAGCACCTTCATGGCGACTCCGGCTGCGCTGCGGAAGGGGGGACCCGCACACGTGGCAGGCAAGCGGGTCTTAGGTAAGCGTCATCACGCTGTCAAGCGCCGGTGCGGCGGCGCCGCAGCTGAATCGGGGCATACCGTTCCCGGAAACGCAACCGGGACTGCCGACACGCCCTGACCAGCGGATTCCCGGTGCCGGTTTCACAGCCTGTCACGCCTGACCGTCTTCAGGGGTTCCCAGTTGCATCACTGAGGTGCGGCCAGTCCTGCGAGCCCCCTTCGAGTACCCTGGAGTCCGCTTGCAGCGATCCCGGTTCCGCGAACGGTGATCGTCGCGTTTCTCATGAGTGACACGCGATGCCGGCAGGCTGACTGAGCACCGCCGGTATGGACGCGGCCCGTCCCCCGGGATAGGCACTGCACGGATGTCAGGCTGCCACTGCCCGCATGGCTTCTGCAGCACGAGAGTGACCGCGGGTGTCTGTATCTGGATGGACCGATGTCGCACCGGGAAGGTTGCGAAGGGTGCTGCGGCTTTTTGGGTCGCGCGTTCCTGGGCAACGGTTTTCGACCTCTCTTTCTTGCGGCCGGCCTGTGGGCCGCAACGGTCGTGCCGCTGTGGATCGCGGTGTGGGAGGGCGCGATCGTCTTTCCGGGATCGGGCAGTCCGTCCCTGTGGCACGTTCACGAGATGGTATTCGGCTATGTAGGGGCGGCGCTCGGCGGGTTCCTGCTGACCGCGGTTCCGAACTGGACGGGCCGCCCGCCGGTTCGCGGCGCTTCGCTCGCAGCGCTTGCCCTTGCCTGGCTGGCCGGCCGGGCAGCCGTCTGGTGGGGCGGCGAACTGGGCTTCGTCGCCGCGGCCGGCATCGATCTTGCGTATCTCGCGGCCCTGACGGGCCTGGTCGGGAGGGACATCGTCGCGGCCCGCAACTGGCGCAACCTGCCGGTCCTCGCCTTGCTCACGCTGCTTCTCGCCGCCAATTTCCTGTTTCACCTGTCCGCGGCCGACATTGCCGATACCGGTGCAGCGGGCACGCGGCTGGCGGTTGCCGCGATCGTGATGATGATGAGCGTGATCGGCGGGCGCATCGTGCCGAGCTTCACGCGCAACTGGCTGCCGGAGCCGGACCGTCCGAAGATCGCCGTGCCGCCGACCCGGTTCGACAGGGCAGCACTCGTCCTGACCGCCGTTGCCCTTGCGGCGTGGGTCGTTTCGGCGCCCGCGCAGGTGACAGGGAGTTTCCTGGTTGCCGCCGGCGCCGCCAACGCGATCCGGCTCGTGCGCTGGCGCGGCTGGCTGACGCTCGGCGAACCCCTGGTCGCGGTCCTTCACCTGGGATACCTGTGGCTGGTGGCCGGTCTTGCCCTGCTCGGGGTTTCGATGCTCGGCGGGCAGGTGACGGCGGCGCTGGCCCTGCACGTCCTGACGATCGGTGCGATGGGTACGATGACGCTCGCCGTGATGACCCGGGCGATTCTCGGCCACACCGGCCGCGAGCTTCGGGCCGGGCCCGGGACCGTCGCGATCTACGGGCTGGCCACGACGTCGGTCCTTGCGCGCTGTGCGTTCGAGATCGCTCCCGGCGCGATTCCGATATGGGTGACCGCCTGCTTCTGGTTCCTGGCCTTCGCCGTGTTTCTCGCACTCTACGCACCGCCGCTGTTCCAGCCGCGGCGGGCATGAGCCGGACGCGGCAACCGGGAACCGGTCCGGCAGAACACGGTTTTCAGGCTGGATGGCATTCTTGCGGAAGCGTCGGTCGGGAGCTGCCGAAGTGCCGATGCGGGAAGCCTCCTGACGCGACCGGCCCCGCGGCGCCTTGCTGCGCGCGCATCACCGGCCTGCGAGAACACCCGGTGAGGAGAACGGGTGGGAACGGCGGTCCCGTCATCACCCGGCGGAACTGCGGTTCCGGGAAAGCGGGAAGGGTGTCGGACGGTCCGTCGGGGGACGGCGGCGGGAGGCATCGCCCGGTCGATGCGGCACCCTGTCGGCAGGCCGCCCCGTGACCGGTGCGGGACGTTCGGTCCGAAGGCGCTGACTGTCCGCGGGCGGCGACCGGGTTCCTCCGGTAGCAAATTGACGTTGAACACGACCACGAATACCCTGAACCGCTGGGCCGTCGAAGGCGGGCCCGACACCAGACACCACGGGAAGCAGAAAGGCAGACACCAGGGCAACCGAATTCGACGAACGCAGTGCACCGTCCTGTTGGAGTCACAGCAGCGGTTCGGTTGACCGGAAGTTCCCAGAAGGAGGCCGGTTCGATGCACGACCTGTCGGGTGTGACCAAGGGTGATCAGTATCGCGCACTTGGGCTCGGTACTTTTTCGTTCACCGTATGCTTCGCTGTCTGGACGATCTTCTCGATCATCGGCGTCAGGATCAAGCAGGACCTCGGATTGTCCGAAACCGAGTTCGGCATCCTCGTGGCGACGCCGGTCCTGACCGGATCAGTCAGCCGGATCTTTCTCGGCGTGTGGACCGAACAGTATGGCGGCCGCCTGGTCTTCACGATCCAGATGCTTGCGACCGCGGTTGCCTGCTGGTTGCTGTCCGAAGTGCAGACCTACGAGGTGTTCCTCATCGCCGCACTCGGCGTCGGGCTCGCCGGCGGATCCTTCATCGTCGGTATCGCCTACACGTCGCAGTGGTTCGAGAAGGAACACCAGGGCACGGCGCTCGGAATCTTCGGCGTCGGCAACGTGGGTGCGGCGGTAACGAATTTCGGCGCGCCGTTCCTCGTCCTCGCATTCGGCTGGGAAGAGACCGCCCGAATCTATGCCGTCGCGCTGGCGATCACCGCCGTGGGCTTCTGGCTGCTGGCCAGGCCCGACCCGGCACAGGTTGCGCGACAGCGCGAGGGACGCAAGCCGGTTTCGGCACAGGAGCAGCTGGCGCCGCTCAGGAACATGCAGGTCTGGCGCTTTGCGACCTACTACTTCTTCGTGTTCGGCGGCTTCGTTGCGCTCGCCTCCTACCTGCCGAGATTCTACGTCGGCGCCTACGACCTTTCGCTCGCGGCTGCCGGCATGCTGGCGGCGGCCTATTCCATGCCGGGCTCGGTGTTTCGCGCGCTTGGCGGCTGGATGTCGGACAGGTGGGGTGCGCGTTTCGTCATGTACCTGACCTTCATCGTGTCGCTGGCGTGCCTGTTCGTCATGAGCTACCCGCGTACCGACTACATCGTGCAGGGCATCGAGGGACCCATCGAGTTCTCCTTCGGAATCAGCCTGCCGGTCTTCGTGGTGCTCAGTGTCCTGCTGGGCTTCGTGATGTCGCTGGGCAAGGCCGCCGTCTACAAGCACATTCCGGTCTACTACCCGCATCATGTCGGGTCGGTCGGCGGACTGGTCGGCATGATCGGCGGGCTGGGCGGGTTCGTGCTGCCGATCGCGTTCGGAATCCTGAATGACCTGTTCGGCGTCTGGACAAGTTCGTTCATGCTCATGTTCGCGATCGTGCTGGTCAGCACGGTCTGGATGCATGTTGCGATTCGCCTGATGGAACGTCGCCGGTATCCGGAACTGGTCGGGGAGCGCTACCTCAGCGATGTCCCGGAGCAGCCGCAGCCGCCTACCGGAACGTAACGGACCACGACGCGGGCAATGGAGCCAGGCGGGCCGGATTAGGGGAGGGAGATGGCCAGAAACCTGACGAACTGGGATCCGGAAGACGAGAAGTTCTGGAACGCCGAGGGCAAGCGTATCGCGACACGCAACCTGTGGATCTCGATCCCCTGCCTGCTGTGCGGCTTCGCGGTCTGGCTCTACTGGGGGATCATCACCGTCCAGATGATCAACCTGAAGTTCCCCTTCAGCCAGGCGGAACTGTTCACCCTTGCCGCAATTGCCGGACTGAGCGGCGCGACCCTGCGGATCCCCTCGTCGTTCTTCATCCGCATCGCCGGCGGCCGCAACACGATATTCCTCACGACAGCCCTGCTGATCATTCCCGCGGCGGGCACCGGTTTCCTGCTGCAGGATCCGGAAACACCGTTGTGGCAGTTTCAGATCATGGCGCTGCTGTCGGGCTTCGGCGGCGGCAACTTCGCGTCCTCGATGTCGAACATCTCGTTCTTCTACCCCAAGAACGTGCAGGGCTACTCGCTCGGCATGAACGCCGGGCTCGGCAATTTTGGCGTCACCACGATGCAGATCCTGGTCCCCCTCGTGATGACGGTCGGGGTCTTCGGCGGCTCGGCGCTCATCCTTGCCAACAGCTCGGGCACGCTGGTCGGAAAGATCCCGGCGGGCACCGAAACCTACATCCACAATGCCGGCTACATCTGGGTTGCCATCCTGGTTCCCCTGGTGATCGCCGCCTGGTTCGGCATGAACAACATCACCGCGGAGCATGTTTCGCCGGGCCTCGACTCGACCGTCGGCGCCTTTGGCAAGATCCTGGGCATGCTGGCCGTCGGTCTCGTCACCGCCGCCATCGGCCTGTGGCTCCTGCTGCCGGAGAGCGCGGGCGGATCCGGCCTCGAACTCAGCAAGTGGATCGTCCTGCCGCTCGTGATCGCGGCCACGGTCTTTGCGCTGAGGCTCATTCGCGGCCCCATACGCCAGAGCCTTGAACAGCAGTACGCGATCTTCAGGAACAAGCATACCTGGGCAATGACGGTCATCTACACGATGACCTTCGGCTCGTTCATCGGCTACGCCGCTGCCTTCGGCCTCGCGATCAAGGTCGTGTTCGGCTTCCAGCATATCGAGGTGGACGGCGTCGTGACCCACACGACGGTGAATCCGAACGGGCCGAGCGCGTTGATGTATGCATGGACCGGCCCCTTCATCGGCGCGCTGATCCGCCCGATCGGTGGCATGATCTCCGACCGGTTCGGCGGGGCGCTTGTCACGCAGATCATATCCGTCGTCATGGTCGCCTGCGCGCTGGGCGTGGCCTATTTCCTGTCTCTCGCCTACGCGTCGGAGACGCCGGAAGACTACTTCCTGCCGTTCCTGGTTCTGTTTCTGATCCTGTTCGCGGCCACCGGGATCGGTAACGGGTCAACCTTCCGCACCATCGCCGTCGTCTTCGACAAGGTCCAGGCGGGCCCCGTTCTCGGCTGGACGTCGGCCGTCGCCGCCTATGGCGCCTTCATCATTCCGAAGGTGTTCGGCGAACAGATCAAGGCAACGACACCGGAATATGCGCTGTACGGCTTCGCGGCTTTCTATACGATCTGTATCGGCATCAACTGGTGGTTCTATCTGCGCAGGAACGCCTATGTGAAGAACCCGTAGGGAGGCGGAAACTCATGAGCCATTTCCTCGACCGGTTGACCTTCTTCAGGAAGACCGTGGACACCTTCGCGGACGGGTATGGCATCGTGACCAGCGAAGACCGCGAGTGGGAGGATTCCTACCGGGCGCGCTGGCAGCACGACAAGGTGGTGCGCTCGACCCATGGCGTAAACTGCACCGGCTCCTGCAGCTGGCAGATATACGTCAAGGGTGGGATCATCACCTGGGAGACGCAGCAGACCGACTATCCGCGCACCCGCCCGGACCTGCCGAACCACGAACCCCGCGGCTGTTCGCGCGGGGCCAGCTACTCCTGGTACATCTACAGCGCCAACCGGCTCAAGTATCCCCTGGTTCGCAGCCGGCTCGTCCGGTACTGGCGCGAAGCGCGCAGGACCATGGCGCCGGTCGCCGCCTGGGCGTCGATCGTCGAGGACGAGGCCAGGCGCAGCGACTACCAGCGTGTGCGCGGCCTCGGCGGCTTCGTGCGTTCCGACTGGGAGGAAGTCAACGAGATCATTGCCGCGGCAAATGTCTACACGATCAGGACCCACGGGCCCGACCGCATCATCGGCTTCTCGCCGATCCCGGCCATGTCCATGGTCTCCTACGCTGCAGGCTCACGGTATCTCTCGCTGATCGGCGGGGTGTGCATGAGCTTCTACGACTGGTACTGCGACCTGCCGCCGTCGAGCCCGCAGACCTGGGGCGAGCAGACCGACGTGCCGGAGAGCGCGGACTGGTACAACTCGACCTTCCTGATGATGTGGGGCTCGAACGTGCCGCAGACGCGCACGCCCGACGCCCACTTCATGACCGAGGTCCGCTACAAGGGCGCGACGACGGTGACGGTCACGCCCGACTACAGCGAGGCGTCCAAGTTCGCCGATGTCTGGCTCAATCCGAAACAGGGTACCGACGCCGCCCTCGCCCTCGCGATGGGGCACGTGATCCTCAGGGAGTGGCATCTGGCCGGCAGGAGCCCGTATTTCGAGGACTACTGCCGCCGGTATACCGACATGCCGTTCCTGGTCACCCTGCGGCATACGGAAAACGGATACGTGCCCGACCGCATGCTGCGCGCGGCCGACCTGCCGGGCGCGCTGGGCCAGGACAACAATCCCGAATGGAAGACCGTCGCCATCGACGGGGCACGCGATGACGAGCCGGTCTGTCCCGTCGGTTCGATCGGCTTTCGCTGGGGCGAGACCGGAAAGTGGAACATCGAGGAGAAGAACGGCGGCGACGGTTCCCACACGAGCCTCAGGCTGAGCCTCATCGACATACGCGACGAGGTCGTCTCCGTCGGCTTCCCGTATTTCGGCCATGCGAAGCACGAGCATTTCGCCGGCACGGATCACGACGAGGTGCTGTGGCGCAACGTGCCGGTCAGGAAGCTGCGGACGGCCGACGGCGAGGTGCGGGTGGCCACCGTCTACGATCTGTTCGTGGCGAATTACGGGCTCGACCGGGGGCTTGGCGGCGAGAACGTGGCCGCGAGCCTTGACGACGACGTACCCTATACGCCGGCCTGGCAGGAGCGCATCACCGGGGTTGCGCGGGACAGGGTCATCGCCGTCGCCCGGCAGTTTGCTGATAATGCGCACCGGACCGAGGGTCGTTCGATGGTCATTGTCGGGGCTGCGCTCAACCACTGGTACCACATGGACATGATCTACCGCAGCATCATCAACATGCTGGTGATGTGCGGGTGTGTCGGGAAATCGGGCGGTGGCTGGTCGCACTATGTCGGTCAGGAGAAACTGCGGCCCCAGACCGGCTGGTTGCCGCTGGCCTTCGCGCTGGACTGGAACCGTCCGCCGCGGCAGATGAACAGCACGTCGTTCTGGTACAGCCACACCGACCAGTGGCGCTACGAGAAACTCTCCGTCGACGAGATTGTCTCGCCGCTCGCGCCCGAGGGCGACTGGCAGTCGCTCAGCCTGATCGACTTCAATGTCCGTTCCGAGCGCATGGGCTGGCTACCGTCGGCTCCGCAGTTCGCGGCCAACCCGCTGGATGTCACCAGGAGTGCCGGCGACGCCGATCCGGTGCAGGCGGCGGTTGCCGGGCTGCGCGACGGCAGTCTGCAGATGTCCTGCGAGGATCCCGACGACCCGAGAAACTGGCCTCGCAACCTGTTTGTCTGGCGCTCCAACCTGCTCGGCTCGAGCGGCAAGGGCCACGAGTACTTCCTGAAACACCTGCTCGGCACCCAGCACGGGGTGCAGGGCAGGGATCTCGGCGAGACCGGCGAGCAGAAGCCGGTCGAGGTGGCGTGGCATGACTCCGCACCGGAAGGCAAGCTCGACCTGCTGGTCACGCTCGACTTCCGCATGTCCACCACCTGCCTGTACTCCGACATCGTGCTGCCGACCGCCACCTGGTACGAGAAGAACGACCTCAACACGTCCGACATGCACCCGTTCATTCACCCGCTCTCTGCGGCGGTCGACCCGGTCTGGGAGTCACGCAGCGACTGGGAGATCTTCAAGGGTATCGCGAAGGCCTTCTCGGAAGTGGCAGAGGGCGAGCTGGGCACCGAGCGCGACCTCGTGCTGGTGCCGACACTCCACGATACCCCGACGGAACTGGCGCAGCCTTTCGGGGTCAGCGACTGGAAGAAGGGCGAATGTGATCCGGTCCCGGGCAGGACCATGCCGAACATGGTCGTGGTCGAACGCGACTTTCCGAGCACATACAGGAAGTTCACGGCCCTGGGTCCGCTGATGACGAAGGCCGGCAATGGCGGCAAGGGGATCGCCTGGAACACCGAGGACGAGGTCGAGTTTCTCAGGCGGCTCAACGGCGAGGTGCGCGAGGACGGCGTCTCGAAGGGATTGCCGAGGATCGAGTCCGATATTGACGCGGCCGAGGTGGTACTGGCGCTGGCGCCCGAGACCAACGGGCATGTCGCCGTGAAGGCCTGGGCCGCCCTTGGCAGGGCCACCGGACGGGACCACGAACATCTCGCGGCAGCCCGCGAGGAGGACAAGCTGCGCTTTCGCGACCTGCAGGCCCAGCCCCGCAAGATCATCTCCTCGCCCACCTGGTCGGGCGTGGAGGCGGAACATGTCACCTACACCGCCGGCTACACCAATGTGCACGAGCTGATCCCCTGGCGCACGCTGAGCGGGCGCCAGCAGCTTTACCAGGATCATCTCTGGATGCGCGCCTTTGGCGAACAGCTCTGCGTGTACAAGCCGCCGGTCGATACCAAGACCATCCGGCCGCTGATCGACGACAAGGACAATGGCAGTCCGCAGGTGGTGCTGAACTTCATCACGCCGCACCAGAAGTGGGGCATCCACAGCACCTATACCGACAACCTGCTGATGCTGACGCTTTCGCGTGGCGGGCCCATCGTGTGGATCAGTGAAATCGACGCCCGCAAGATCGGTGTCGCGGACAATGACTGGATCGAGGCCTACAACGCCAACGGCGCACTGGTCGCACGCGCGGTCGTCAGCCAGCGCGTGCCGGAGGGCATGACTCTGATGTACCACGCGCAGGAGAAGATCGTGAACGTGCCGGCGAGCGAAGTGACTGGCGAGCGTGGCGGCATTCACAATTCAGTCACCCGCGCGACGGTCAAGCCGACCCACATGGTCGGCGGCTACGCGCAGCAGTCCTACGGCTTCAACTACTACGGCACCGTTGGCTCGAACCGCGACGAGTTCGTGATCGTGCGCAGGATGCAGACGGTTGACTGGAAGGAGGGTCCCCTGCGGACCCCGGTGAGGGAGGCGGCAGAATGAAGATTCGCGCGCAGATCGGCAAGGTGCTCAACCTCGACAAGTGCATCGGCTGCCACACCTGCTCGGTGACCTGCAAGAACGTCTGGACCAGCCGCGAAGGCATGGAATACGCGTGGTTCAACAATGTCGAGACCAAGCCCGGCGTCGGCTATCCCAAGGAATGGGAGAACCAGGAGGTCTGGAACGGCGGCTGGGTGCGCAAGAAAAACGGCCGCATCGCACCGAAGATGGGTGGAAAGCTGCGAATTCTTGCGAAGATTTTCGCCAACCCTGACATGCCGCAGATCGACGACTATTACGAACCCTTCACATTTGATTACGAGCATCTGCACAACGCTCCGGAGTCCGAGACTCCCCCCACGGCGCGCCCGCGTTCGCTCATCAGCGGCGAGCGCATGGAAAAGATCGAGTGGGGGCCGAACTGGGAGGAGATTCTTGGCGGAGAGTTTTCCAAGCGCAGCCGGGATGTGAATTTCGAGGCGATCGAGAAGGAGGTTTACGGCCAGTTCGAAAACACCTTCATGATGTACCTGCCGCGCCTGTGCGAGCACTGCCTGAACCCGACCTGCGTGGCGGCCTGTCCGTCGGGCGCGATCTACAAGCGGGAGGAGGACGGCATCGTCCTGATCGACCAGGACAAGTGCCGCGGCTGGCGCATGTGCGTCTCGGGCTGCCCCTACAAGAAGATCTACTACAACTGGCGTTCCGGAAAGTCGGAGAAGTGTATCTTCTGCTATCCGCGCATCGAGGCAGGCCAGCCGACCGTCTGTTCCGAGACCTGCGTCGGACGCATCCGCTATCTGGGCGTGCTGCTCTACGACGCCGACCGGATCGAGTCCGCAGCCGCGGTGGAAGATCCGAAGGACCTGTACCAGGCCCAACTCGACATCTTCCTCGACCCCTTCGATACCGAAGTGATCCGGCAGGCGCGGGCTGACGGAGTGCCGCAGTCCTGGCTTGATGCTGCGCAGCGCTCCCCGGTCTATCGCATGGCGATGGACTGGAAGGTGGCGTTTCCGCTGCATCCCGAATACCGCACCCTGCCCATGGTCTGGTACGTGCCGCCCCTCTCGCCGATCCAGTCGGCAGCAGAGGCGGGTGCGCTCGGTTCCCACGGTCTCATTCCGGATGTCTCGCAGCTGCGCATTCCGCTGCGTTACCTCGCCAACCTGCTGACCGCGGGCGACGAGGCGCCAGTCAAGCTCGCGCTGGAGCGGATGCTGGCGATGCGGGCCTACATGCGCGCACGGCATGTCGAAGACAGGCGTGAACTGGAGGTTCTGGACCGGGTCGGCCTGACCGAGGCCGCGATCGAGGACATGTACCAGACCATGGCGATCGCAAACTACGAGGACAGGTTCGTGATCCCGACCAGCCACCGCGAATACGCGGAGGAGGCATTCGATCTTCGCGGTGAATGCGGCTTCAGCTTCGGCGACGGCTGCAGCGGTGGCGGCGGCAAGATCGACCTGTTCAGCCACGAAGTGCGGGTCGGCCCGTCCGCCGGCGGTCGTTCGGACAGGGTGGTACCCGGGCAATGATGGTCTACCGGGCTCTCGGCGCGCTGCTGCAGTACCCGAGCCCCGAACTGGCAGGGGCGGCGGGCGACATCGCCACGCTTGTCGATCAGGAGCGGTCCCTGTCCCGGTCCGCGCGCGGGGCGGTTCGCGGGCTGGCCGCGAGGCTGGCGCGCGAAGACCTTCTGGCCGCCCAGGAGGCCTATGTCGGTCTGTTCGACCGTTCGCGCAACCTCTCGCTGCACCTGTTCGAGCACATTCACGGGGAGTCGCGCGACCGCGGCCAGGCGATGGTCAATCTTGCGGAGCATTACAGGACGAAGGGCTACAGCATCGGCGCGAACGAACTGCCCGACTATCTCCCGCTCTTCCTCGAGTTCCTGTCCCTCGTCGAGCCGAAGGAAGCGTCGGGCCTGCTCGCCGACGTGGTTCATATCCTCGCGGCGATCCGCGTTCGGCTGGAACGGCGTGGAAGCGACTATGCCGGTGTGCTGCAGGCCCTGGAGGATATGGCCGCCCGCAAGCCCGAGCGCTCCCTGGTGGAAGGTCTTCTGAAGCACGACAAGTCCCTGGCGGAGGAGGCGGCGGAGATTGACAAGGAATGGGAGGAAGTCCCGGCCTTCGATGGTGCGCCCGACGGCGGCTGCGTTGCGGCCCGTAACGTCCTCAACCGCATGGCCGTACCCCCGGAGGCGCCGCGCCCGCCCGGAATCGACGGAGCATGACCAATGGCTGACTGGTTCCACATCCTCGTCTTCGGCTACTACCCGTATCTGGCGGCCACGGTGTTCCTGGCAGGCAGCCTCATCCGTTTCGACCGCGAGCAGTACACATGGCGCAGCGGTTCGAGCCAGTTGCTGCGCCGCCATCAGTTGATCTGGGGCAGCGTCCTGTTCCACGTGGGCATCCTGCTGCTGTTCTTCGGACACTTCGTCGGCTTGCTGACGCCCAAGGAGATCTACCACGCCTTCGGAATGGGTTCGGGCACCAAGCAGGTGCTCGCCATCGTCGCCGGCGGTCTGTTCGGCGTGGTGTGTTTTGTCGGTCTCACCATGCTTCTGCATCGCCGGCTGTTCGATCCGCGCATCCGCGCCACCTCCAGCGTCATGGACATTGCGATCCTGGTCCTGCTCTGGCTTCAGCTCGTTCTCGGGCTCGCGAGCCTGCCCCTGTCATGGGCGCACAGGGAAGGTGGCGAGATCATGGTCCAGCTCTCGCTGTGGGCGCAGAAGATCGTCACCTTCCAGTCCGATGCGGCGGACTATGCGATGGGCGTCCACTGGATCTACCAGGTACATATCGTCCTCGGCCTCACGATCTTCCTGGTGTTCCCGTTCAGCCGCCTGGTGCATGTCTGGAGTGCGCCGGTCGGGTACCTGGGGCGGCGCGGCTACCAGGTGGTGCGCACCCGCGAAGGCCGCCGTGCGGCCTGACGACGGCCATGATCCGCGTCAATGACCGCTGCATCGACGAGGAAGAGATCCTGCGCGAGATGCAGTATCACCCGGCGGAGAACGCGGATGCCGCGCGTCGCGCGGCGGCCGAATGGCTGGTGATCCGGGCCCTTCTCCTGGACCGGGCCGGCGCTCTCGGCATCGACGTGACGCAGGAGGAGACCGCGATTGGCGACGTGATCGAGCGTGAAGTCGACGTTCCCGTCCCGCAGGAGGCGGAATGCCGACGCTACTATGCCAACAATCCATCGCGATTCCGCAGCCCCGACCTGGTCGAGGCGGCGCACATCCTGCTGCCCGCGCGGCCCGATGACGAGGAGGAGCGCGCGCGGGCGGAAACCCTGGCCGGTGAACTGATCGATGTGCTGTCCGCCTCGCCGGACCGGTTCGGCGACGTCGCGCGGGCGCGGTCGGCCTGTGATTCACGGCACAATGACGGGCGCCTCGGGCAACTGTCGCGCGGCGACACGGTTCCGGAGATGGAGACCTTTCTGTTCAACCTTGAAGAGGGGCAGCTCTCGCCGGTTCCGGTCAAGACGCGCTACGGGGTGCATGTCGTGCGGGTGGACAAGCGCGTGCCGGGACGTGCGCTGCCCTATGAGGCCGTCGCCGACAGGATCGCGGAGTATCTGAAGGAGGCGTCCTGGCGCCGCGCGTTTGCGCAGTATGTCCGGCTGCTCGCCCGCAGCGCCAGGATTGCCGGTTTCGACATCGCCTTCGCCGAATCGCCGCTGGTGCAGTAGAATGGAGCCGTGTCCGGGGGTGAAGTCCCCCCGGTGCGCCTCGATGTGAGCGCAGCGCGGTTCCGGTTGCAGGCGGCGAGGCCTGCGGGAGAGCGCGTCGCCCGGGTCCCGTATCCGGTTGGCGTCAGGAGCGAAACTGCCGTGTCCGACGATGGTGACGGTGCGGGTCGGTCGAGGCCGCACTATCCGGGACGGCCAGTCGGTTCCTGCCTGCGGACCCCGGCATCACCGGTTTGCTCCCGGGATCCAGAGCACGTCATCGCGCCCGTCGCCGTTTGCGTGGCGTGCAAGCACAAACAGGTGGTCTGACAGCCGGTTTACGTACCGGATCGCGTGCGTGTTGATCTGTTCCTGACCCGAAAGCCGGGTGACGTGCCGCTCGGCGCGGCGGACAACCGTGCGTGCGTGGTGCAGGTGGGCGGACAGGACGCTTCCGCCCGGCAGCACGAAGGATGACAGGGGCTCGAGGCGCTCGTTCATGGCGTCGATTTCAGCTTCGAGCCGCCGGACCTGTTCTCCGGTCACGCGCAGTGGCGGGTGTTCCGGGTGCTCCTTGTGGGGCGTGCACAGGTCGGCGCCGAGATCGAACAGGTCGTTCTGGATGCGGCCCAGCATGGCGTCCGGCTCGCCCGAGGCGTGCAGGCGGGCCAGTCCGATCGCCGCATTCGCCTCGTCGACGGTCCCGTAGGCTTCGGGGCGGGCGGAGTGCTTGTCCACGCGACTGCCATCTCCCAGGGACGTCATGCCCCTGTCGCCGCCCCGGGTGTAGATCCGCGTGAGCACGACCATGGTGGATGCCTCCTACCCTTTTGCGATCGCGAGGAGGATGATGAACAGCAGCACCGCGACACCCTGGAACAGCACCCTGTAGCGCATGAACAGATTGGACCGCCGCGGTCCGGCGTCGCCGCCGCGCGCCATGGTGATCAGCCCGCCCGCCAGCGTTCCGATGACCAGAAGCAGGGCAACGACCAGCATGATCACGACGAGGACATCCATGTCCTTCATCTACCGCCCGGTGCCGGCAGTCACAACATTCTTCGCTGTTCGCATCCGCGAATTCCCCCGAGGCCGCGGTCCCCTGTCATGCTGACAGGCAGGCCGCGCCTTCCGTCCGCGCCAGGAGCGCGCGGCGCACGGATGACACGTCACGCGGTCCGCCCGGACGTCGGGAACGGACCTGACCGCATCGCCAGAGGCCTGTGGTGCCCCGATGGCAACCCGCGCAATGCCCGTGGTCAGCCGCGAAATGTGCCCCTGGTCGGCAGCGTTGTTTCCTGCGAGCGGGCACCTGCTCCTTCGGTTCAGGCCGGTCGAGCGGGGCGGACCCGATTCCTCCGGTTCAGGGGCGATGGAGCGGGCATCGGATCCCCGGGAATCCGCGAATGTGCTTGCCCGTGCCGCAAGGGGTGTATAGTGGCGTGCCATCGCAGTACAGCGAGGCAGCACCATGCAGATCCGCCAGGCCTTCACGTTCGACGACGTCCTGCTCGAGCCGGCGCACTCGTCTGTCCAGCCGACGCACACCGACACGAGCACCCGCCTGACGCCGGAGATCGCACTGGCAGTACCGGTGATCTCGGCGGCCATGGATACCGTGACCGAGAGCCGGCTCGCCATTGCCATGGCGCAGCTCGGAGGTCTCGGGGTCGTTCACAAGAACATGTCCATCGAGCGCCAGAGCGCAGAGGTGCGGGCGGTGAAGAAATTCGAGTCCGGCATGGTGGTCAACCCGGTGACCATTCACCCGGACCAGACGCTCGCCGATGCGCTCGAGCTCATGCGCTGCAACAAGATCAGCGGGATCCCGGTGGTGCGGCGCAGGTCGGGCAAGCTCGCCGGTATCCTGACAAACCGCGACGTCAGGTTCGCGACCGACCTGCGACAATCGGTCAGGGATCTGATGACACGCCGTGTAGTGACCGCGCACGAGGGGGTTTCGCCCGAGGAGGCCCGCGCCCTGCTGCACCGTCACCGGATCGAGAAGCTGCTCGTCGTCGACGACAACCAGAAATGCGTCGGGCTGATCACCGTCAAGGACATGGAAAAGGCGGTCAATCACCCCGATGCCTGCAAGGATGTCCAGGGCCGTTTGCGGGTGGCGGCCGCAACAGGTGCCGGATCCGATGGTCTGAGACGGGCCGAGGCACTGCTGGATGCCGAGGCCGACGTGCTGGTCATCGATACAGCGCACGGCCATTCAGAGAACGTGCTCGAGACCGTCTCGCGTGTTCGCCGGCTCTCCAACTCGATCCAGGTGATTGCCGGCAACGTCGCCACCGCCGATGGCGCCAGGGCGCTCATCGACGCCGGGGCGGATTCGGTCAAGGTCGGGATCGGTCCGGGCTCGATCTGCACCACCCGCATGGTGGCCGGGGTGGGCGTGCCGCAGCTCACCGCCGTGATCGACGCGGTGGAGGTCTGCCGCGAGGCCGGTGTGCCGGTGATATCGGATGGCGGGATCAAGTATTCCGGCGATCTCGCCAAGGCGATCGCGGCCGGTGCCGACTGCGCCATGATCGGATCGCTGTTCGCCGGCACCGACGAGAGCCCGGGCGACGTCTATCTCTACCAGGGGCGGTCGTACAAGTCCTACCGTGGCATGGGATCGATCGGCGCGATGGCGCGCGGTTCGGCTGATCGCTACTTCCAGGAAGAGGTCGCCGACAGTCTGAAACTGGTCCCGGAAGGGATCGAGGGAGGGGTCCCGTACAAGGGGCCGCTGAACGCGGTCATCCACCAGCTTGTCGGCGGCCTGAAGGCGGCGATGGGCTACACGGGTAACCGGACCATCTCCGACATGCAGACCGGGTGCAGGTTCCTGCGCATCACCGCTGCCGGCCTGCGTGAAAGCCACGTCCACGACGTGACGATCACCCGCGATGCGCCGAATTACCGGGCCGGCCTGTGACACCGGCCGGCCGGCTGGCGGCCGCGATCGAAATCCTTGAACAGGCGGAGGCGGAGCCCGGGCGTCTCGACCGGGTGATGTCCCGGTACTTCCGCGCGCGGCGCTACGCGGGTTCCGGGGACCGGGCGGCCGTCGCGGCCCGGGTCTGGCGAGTGGTCCGCTCCCGGTGCCGGCTCGACTGGTGGGCCGGGAGGCTGGGCGCGGATGTGTCGGCCCGCACCCGGGTCCTTGCCGACCTCGCCCTGGTCGACGGCCTTGACAGCACCTCGGCGGCCCCGTTGTTCGCCGGAACCCCGCACGCGCCGCCGCCGCCCTCGCATGGGGAACGCCGGTTGCTCGACTGGTTGTGCGGTGCCGGGCCCGGTCATCCCGACATGCCCGCACCTGTGCGTGCCGAGTGCCCGGACTGGATCGCCAACAGGCTGGAGCCGGTGCTGGGCGACCGGTTCGCCGCCTGCATGGCGGCACTGGGCCGCGAGGCGGGACTTGACCTGAGAATTAACCCCCTGAACGGGACCGGTCGCTTCGCGGTACGGCGCCGGCTGGAGCGGGCGGGGCTCGCGACCAGTCCGACACCCTGGTCGCCGCTTGGACTTCGCTGCGACGGGAGGCCGCGGGTTCGCGGGATTGCCGCTCTGCGCGACGGGCTCGTCGAAATCCAGGATGAGGGCGCGCAGCTTGCGGCCCTGCTGACCGGGGTCGAACCCGGCATGCAGGTCGCCGACTTCTGCGCCGGTGCCGGCGGCAAGACCCTGGTGCTCGGAGCGCTCATGCGCAACCGGGGACGGGTGCTGGCGCTTGACGTGTCGGCCGCCCGCCTCGACCGGGCAGCCGCGCGTGTGGCGCGCGCCGGGCTGCATAATGTCGAGCGCCGGGTCCTGGGCGGGGATGCCGACCGGTACACGCGGCGCCACCGGGGACGGTTCGACCGGGTCCTGGTCGACGCTCCGTGCACCGGCATCGGCGCGTGGCGCCGCGCGCCCGATGCCCGGCAGCGATATGGCGAGACGGATCTCGCCGGCATCCTCGCCACCCAGGACGCGATCCTCGCCCGGGCCGCGAGGCTGACCAGGCCCGGGGGCCGGCTGATCTACGTCACCTGCTCCCTGCTTGCGGAGGAAAACGAGGAACGGGTGGCGGCTCTGTTGCGGCGGCGCTGCGACTACCGGGTGCTTCCGGTCGGTGATGTCTGGTCCGCCACGGTCGCCGCGCGCGGTGGCGGAGTACTGCCGCGGGCCGGTGCCGACATGCTCCGGCTCGATCCCGACGGGTTCGGAACCGACGGTTTCTTCGTCGCGGTGCTGGAACGCCGCGCGGACGCGTTGGCATCGACTTGACACCATGGCGCGGCGGTCGCCACCATGGCCGGGACCGTGGGGAGCCTGAGAGACGGCTGAGAAACCTGGTGCGAAACCGGGTGACCCATTGAACCTGATCCGGATAATGCCGGCGAAGGGATCGGACCTGCTGCCCGTCATTCCTCCTTCGCATCGTGTTTTCCGGGCGCACTGCCGGAGCACTCACAGATGATCAACACCCTCCTGCGACGGACTGGACCTGTCCTGTGTACCGTCCTGCTGCTTATTGCCGGTTCGCCGGCGTCGGCCCAGCAGAAGCTCACCGTCATGCTGGACTGGTTCCTCAATCCCGACCATGCCACCCTGGTGGTGGCCGAGAAGCTCGGGCTGTTCGCGAAGGCCGGTCTCGAGGTCGAGATGATCGAGCCTGCCGATCCCAGCGATCCACCCAAGCTGGTGGCGGCCGGCAAGGCCGATGTCGCGATTTCCTATCAGCCGCAACTGCACCTGTATCATGCCGAGGGACTGCCGCTCGTGCGGATCGCCACCCTGGTCGCGACCCCGCTCAACACGCTGGTGGTCCTGGCCGACGGACCGATTCGCTCGATTGCCGATCTGAAGGGACGCAAGGTCGGGTTCTCGGTCGGCGGTTTCGAGGACGCACTGCTCGCGGCGATGCTCGCGCGCCACGGTCTGGGCACCGACGATATCGAACTCGTCAACGTGAACTTCTCGCTCAGTCCGTCCCTGATCTCCGGTCAGGTGGATGCCGTGATCGGCGCCTACCGGAACTTCGAGCTCAACCAGATGGATATCGTCGGGCGGCCGGGCCGCGCCTTCTACGTCGAGGAGGAGGGGGTTCCCGGCTATGACGAACTGATCGTGGTGGCGAATGCGGCCGATCTTGACCGGCCGGAACTCGGCGCACTGGTTGGCGCGCTCGAGGCGGCGGTGCAGTTCACAGTCAACCATCCGGACGCCGCCTGGGAGATGTTCAGCGGCTACAGGGACGGTCTCGATGACGAGCTGAACAGGAGGGCGTTTCGCGACACGTTGCCCCGGTTCGCGCTCAGACCCGCCGCCCTCGACGCCGGCAGATACCGCCGCTTCGACGAGTTCCTGGTCGAACAGGGCCTGATCGCACAGCCGGGCACGGTCGAGGAATTCGCCATCGAACCCGACATTCCGCCTTCCTGACCGGCGCCGGGTTTCCGGTCGCGGTACGGGCGGTCTCGACCGCCCTCCTTGCCCGCCAACACGATGCGGCCGGCGCAGGCGCCCTTGCAGGGTGCCTGCGCCCGGCATCGTGATGGCTTGGGACTGTCGCTGTGCGAGGCGCCGTTTGCCGGAACGCGCTCGCTGCACAGGAACCCGGGCAGCCCCGGCCCCTGCCGATGCCGACACCGCGCAGTGAGCTTCCGGTCCCGGCGCGGGCGGCGGTCCCGGTGCGGAGACCGATGGCGTGAGGGCGCTCCCGGAACCGGACCACAGCGTGCGCTGCCTTGTCCCCGACATTCAACGCAGTGGTTGCTGCCGTGACTCCTTCCTGCATGCCGTGCGGCACCGTCTTCGGTGACGACATCGACCGTAACGGTACCGGTCGTCGCTACCCTCGGTCTCGGTCTGGCCGCGACCGTGCCCGGCTCCATTCCACCGGTTAGCCTGGCGCACCAAGTTTTCTTTGTAACTCCCATTGCTTTGGCCAGCGTGTTTCCGATCATGTCGGTTCTGGGCCTTGCCGGTGCATCGGCATGGCACAGGCGCTGGTGGAGCGACAGGGGAAAGACCGGGGAGGGAAGGTCATGGGGCTGAAACTCATCGTCGCCCTGGTGGAAGACGAACGCACCGACAGTGTCATCGAAGTGGCGCAACCGGGGCGACCGTCATCACCTGTGGTCGCGGCGAAGGTCTGAAACCGGAGGGCACGTTCTTCGGGCTCGACCTCACCGGCAGGCGAGATGTTGTCCTCTTTCTGGTCGCGGCCTCGAGAGCGCGCCAGATTCTCGAGGCGTTCCGCGATTCCGGCCGTTTCGAGACCGAACCGGGTGCCGGCATTGCCTTCCAGGTCGACATTGAGGACGCGGTTGGCCTGAATTCGCAGATCTCCACCCTCATGCTCATCTTCAACAGTTTGGGCCCTGATTTCGTGATCGGCGGCTGAAGAAACCGCAGAGTTCCGGGCATTTTGGCTTTGTCCCGACAGTGAGCAGCAGAATATGTGGTGCCACAACAAGGGTGATAATTGCGGTAGACTCGGCGGTTTTCTCTTGGTATACGCGCAGAACTGGGGCCGATATGTAGTGTCTCGGGGAGAAGAACCCATGTTCTGCCGCGCCAAGGTCAGCGGGTCCAACACATACATCCAGATCGTTGAGAACCAGCGTGACGGCAAGAAGGTCCGACAGCGCGTCATCGCAACGCTCGGCCGCCTCGACCATCTCCGGGAGTCCGGCGCCCTCGACCGGCTGATGCACTCCGCGTGCCGCTTCTCCGAGCAGCTCATGGTGCTCGCCGCCCAGCCGGGGAGCGACGACGGCGAGGACGGCGCCGAGGTGCGCCATATCGGCCCCGCCCTTGTGTTCGAACGTCTTTGGCAGAGCAGCGGCTGCCAACGGATCGTGCAGGCGCTGCTGGCCGGGCGGCGCTTCCAGTTCGACGTCGAGCGCGCCATCTTCACCAGCGTGCTCCACCGCATCATGGTCTCGGGCTCCGACCGCGCGGCCTGCGGCTGGATGCGCGACCAGGTCATCGACGGGGCGGCCGAGCTGGAGCTTCAGCATCTGTACCGGGCGATGGCGTGGCTGGGTGAACCGCTGCCGGAGGCCGACCAGCACCACATCACCCACGCCCCGCGCTGCGTCAAGGACCAGGTCGAGGAGGCGCTCTTCGCGCGCCATCGGGACCTGTTCACCGATCTCGACCTGGTCTTCTTCGACACCACCTCACTCTCCTTCACCGGTCAGGGCGGCGAGACCATCGGGCGCCGCGGGCGCTCCAAGGACCGCCGGCCGGACTGCCGCCAGATGGTGCTGGGCCTGGTGCTGACCCAGGACGGGCGCCCGGTGTGCTCGGAGATGTGGCCGGGGAACGTCGCCGACGTGACGGCGCTGGAGGCGGTTGCCGGGCGTCTTCAGCATCGCTTCGGGATCCGCTCGGTGTGCCTGGTGGCGGACCGGGGGATGATCAGCAAGCGGATCATGGCGGCGATCGAGGCGCGGGGATGGCAGTACATCCTGGGCGCCCGCCCGCGCGCAACCAGGGAGGTTCGCGAAGACGTACTGACGGATACCGGCGCGATGACCGAGATCACGGTCGCGCGCGCCCACGACCCGGAGCCGCTTACGCTCGAGATCAAGGAGGTGGTGCTGCCGCGGCCCGGCGAGGACGGGGAAGAGCCGAAGGAGCGGCGGCGCTACGTCGTCTGCCGCAATCCGGTCGAGGCGCGGCGCGGCGCGGCGAGCCGGGCGGCGATGGTCGCCGATCTGGAGGGCAAGCTGAAAGCGGGGGCCAAGGCTCTGATCGGCAACCGCGGCTACCGGCGCTACCTCAAGACCGAGGGCGAGGGCTTCCAGATCGACGCCGACAAGGTGCGCGTGGAGGAAAAATACGACGGCATCTGGGTGCTGCGCACCAACACCGGCCTTCCGACGCGCGAGGTGGCGCTGCGCTACAAGGAGCTGTGGCAGGTCGAGCAGGCGTTCCGAACCGCGAAGTCGCTGCTCGACACCCGCCCCATCTTCCACAAGTGCGACGAGACCATCCGCGGCCACGTGTTCTGCTCGTTCCTGGCCCTTCTGATGCAGAAGGAGCTGTTCCTGCGCATGGCAAAAGCCGGGATCGTCGCGGAATGGGCCGACATCCTGCGCGACCTCGACGCGCTCACCGAGGTCGAGATCGAGAACGGCGCCAGGCGCTTCCTGGTGCGCTCCCGCGCCAAGGGCGCCACGGTTGCCATCCTGCGCTGCGTCGGCGCCCGGCTGCCGATCACCATACGCCGGCTCGATGACGAGCCGGCGGGCGAAAAAAGAAACTTTGCTGTGGCGTGACCATCCGCATCGGTCTGGGCTCCGCGCATTTCGCGAAATGTGGTGCCACACGCCCGAAATACGCCCGTAGTGCATTGATAATCAACGAGACTCGATTCCAAACTGTTGAAGATGAGGTTAACGCTGTCTGCCGGGGAGGAGGCCGGCGGGCATGTCCAGACCACTTTCCCTTGACCTTCGCGTTCGTGTCCTGGCAGCGGTTGACGCGGGATTGAGCCACCGCGCGGCGGCCGCCCGTTTCGGTGTGAGTGCGGCGAGCATCAGCCGGTGGCGCCGGCGGGCGCGGCTGGAGGGCGATCCCGGCCCGCGGGCTGTGGGCGGGGACCACCGCTCGGGCCGCATCGAGGCGCATCGTGGGCTGGTCCTCGGGCTGGTCGCCGAGACCCCCGACATCACCATCGATGAGTTGTGCCGCCGGCTTGCCGGGCGCGGGCTGGGCATCGGCTACGGCACGGTGCAGCGCTTCCCGATCCGCCACAACATGACGCGCAAGAAGAAGACCGGCCATGCCAGCGAGCAGGACCGGGCCGACGTGCTGGCCCGGCGCCAAGCCTAATTCGCCGGCCAAGCCGGGCTGGATACGGCCCGCCCGGCATTCATCGATGGTGAGGCGGACCGTGGCGCAGTGCGGCGCGACTGCTTCTGAGCGCCGGTCACAACCGGCGAACCTGTATTTCCACACGCTGGCCCTTGCTGGATCGCTGTCTAATATATAAATTGCATGCAGTGTAGTCATTACAGGCATTCGATTATGGCTATTCTCACCGTGCGTAACGTGCCGGACGAGGTGCATCGCGCATTGCGTGTGCGGGCCGCGTTACGCGGCCGCAGCACCGAGGCGGAGGTGCGGGCCATCCTGGAGGAAACGGTGCTGCCGGAAGGGCGGGCCGCCCTGGGAACGCTGCTGACCTCCGTCGGCCGGCGCGCCGGGTTGACGGACGAGGAATTTGCGGGCTTTGCACAACGCGACACCGCTCCGGCTCGGCCGGTCGACCTGGAATGATCCTGGTAGACACCAACGTGGTGTCGGAGCCGCTGCGGGGAGCTCCGGAACCGCGCGTTGCCGAATGGCTCGACTCACAGGCGCTGGAAACGCTGTATTTATCCGCCATCACCGTCGCCGAGCTGCGTTTCGGGGTCCGGTCGCTTCCGGCCGGCCGCCGCCGGGATCGGCTGGACGAGGATCTGGAGGGGCAGGTGCTGCCGATGTTCGCCGGGCGGGTTCTGTCCTTCGATCTTGCGGCCTCCCGAGCCTATGCGGAACTGATGGCGAAGGCACGGTCGGAGGGGCGGACGATCCCGGTGTCCGATGGTTACATTGCCGCGACCGCCGCGGCCAACGGCATGATGGTCGCGACGCGGGACACCGAGCCGTTCGAGGCGGCGGGTTTGAGGACTGTGAATCCCTGGACGGTGTAGGACATGACCAGTGTGCGCATGGCCTTGCATCGCGAATCTTTTTCGATCATACGCAAGGCACCGCATGAGCTGCCTTGCGCCCTCTGAGCTACGCTAATGCATGATTCCATGCAGAAAATTCCTTACCAGAACGGTTTGACACGGTCGGATATCAGGTCCAAATCGACTTCCCGGAGCGTACTGTCGCGGGAGGCGCGAAGAGATGTCGAACAGGGAGGATCGCGGTTATTTCGCGTTGCGCGGAGAGGCGGCGAACGACAATGGCGTCGCGGAAGCCCGGATCGACACCGCCGTCATGACGCTCGCCCGAATCATCGGCCGCCGTATCGCGCGGGAGGAGTTGCGGCGGCTGGAGGCCGCCAACGACAACGCGCCGGCGAAGGACGCTGGCGAGAGACAGGAGAGCTGAGACCATGACCCTGCGCGCCGCGCTCTATGCCCGCTATTCCTCCGACCAGCAGCGCGCGGCTTCGATCGAGGACCAGTTCCGGGTCTGCCGCGAGCGCGCCGAGCGCGAGAGGTGGAATATCGCCGGCGCATACAAGGACAGCGCTGTCTCCGATTCCAGCGTGATCCTCCGCCCCGGTGTCCAGGCGCTGCTCGAGGACGCAGCGCACGGGAAGTTCGACGTGGTGCTGGCCGAGGCGCTCGACCGGGTGAGCCGCAACCAGGCAGACGTCGCGGTGTTCTACAAGCATCTCCGCTTTGCGGGCGTCGGCATCTTCACCCTGGCGGAGGGCGAGATCGACGAGCTCCACGTCGGTCTCAAGGGGACCATGAACGCGCTGTTCCCGAAGGACCTCGCGGCCAAGACGCACCGTGGCCAGCGGGGCCGGGTGGAGGCCGGCAAGGCGGGGGGGCAGCCTAGGCTACGGCTACGACGTGGTGAAGGCGCTCGATGCGGCGGGCGAACCGGTCCGGGGCGAGCGCCGGATCAATGAGCAACAGGCGGCGATCGTGCGGCGCATCTTCCGGGAGTTCGTCAATGGCGCGAGCCCGCGCGCGATCGCGCGGCGTCTGAACGAGGATGGCATACCCGGTCACCGGGGCAAGCGCTGGTCAGACAACACGCTGCGCGGCCACGCGGCGCGGGGCACCGGGTTGCTCAACAACGAGCTCTATGTCGGGCGACTGGTGTGGAACCGCCAGCGCCGGGCGCTCAACCCGGAGACCGGGCGCAAGGTCTCGCGCATCAACCCGCCGGAGGAGTGGGTCGTCGCCGAGGTCCCTCACCTCCGCATACTGGACGACGATCCCTGGCAGGCGGCGAAGCGCCGGCAGGACGAGTCGACCGAAATGTACGCTGCCGTGATCACGGGCGTCAGGCGGGCCCATGAGAACCCGCTGAATGCGACCCACCGGCCGCGCCAATTGCTGTCGGGGCTTCTCGAGCGCGGCGTCTGCGGCGGGGCCTACGTGAAGCGGGGCCAGGACCGCTATGCCTGCTCGAACCATGCCCGGGACCGACGGTTGCACCAACCGAAGGAGTATCCGCCGGGTCGTCCTGGAGGAACGGGTGATGGCCGGGCTGAAACACCGGGTGATGGCCGGGCTGAAGCACCGGGTGATGGCGCCGGAGGCAGCGGCCGAGGCGATCGGGGCTTATGCCGAGGAAACCAATCGCCTCAACCGGGAGCGCCGCGCCTTGAGGCCTAGGGGACAGGAAGGAGATCGCGGAGATCGAAAAGAAGATCGCGATGATGATCGCGGCAATCGAGGACGGCGGCTATGTTCGGGGCATGTCGGACCGGCTGCGCAAGCTGGAGGCCCACCAGGACGAGCTCGCCGAACGCCTCGCCGCCGCCCCGGCCGACCTTCCGGACGTCCATCCGAACATAGCCGGGATCTACCGCCGCAAGGTGGCGCAGCTCGCGGAGGCACTGAAGCACCCGGAGGACCGCGACGAGGCGGCGACGGCGATCCGGGGCTGGATCGAGCGCATCGTGCTTACGTCAGGCGAAAAGTGAGGCGAGGTGCATGCCACGCTGCACGGGGACCTCGGGACGATCATCGAGTGGACCGCAGCGGGCAACGGCAAGAACCGGGGCGGAACCTCGCCGCCCGGATTGTCGGTCTCGGCTGAAACGGGGACACAACTCGAGATCGGCGGTTTCCACTTCCTGGCCCGCCTTCGCATCCGCTCCCACACCTCCGGCGCACAGTGGATGCAACGCGGCTTCGAAGGCTTCATCCGACTGCTTCCTCACCCGCCCCCGATGCCCGTCGAACCCTTCAGGTTCCGCTAGTCGAGCAATACCCGCACGACATTGTCGGAGACAGACAACCGCTCCGCATCGGCGTCTTCGCGGATCACCGCCCACTCAGAATCGGTCGCCAGCACATTGCGCTGCCTGCGCTTTTCTCCCTGAGGCCTTATCGCCATTCACTCGCCTCCCGACCGGCTATGCCCGTCATCTCTATCCATATAAGCAGGAGCAACAGGTGCACTTACTGCGTGATTTGACCTATATGCCGCACTGGAATTTCCCGACAACCAGCAATTCCATGCAATTGTCCGTATAATATGATCGTAACGGCGGGACAGTCCCTTTTCATGTTCACTTCTCTCAGGTCATGCCCGTCACTCGTTTCGTACGTTATCTTCAACACCAGCATGCAACGATTTTTTCAGAGCATGGGTTTTCGTTTTATGGTCAATCCATTATCGGATATATGGTTGACATGAAGCATAACTGTATGTATCTACGAAAAAGAAACGGGAGTTCATTGAGCTTCATTTCAGTCGTGGTGGAAGCAACTCTGTAGTTGTTTTTGACTACACAGATCAGGAGGAGTTCAAACGGAATTGGCCCAGGGACCATTTCTGCTCGGGAAATGGCACGGGGTTGTGCCAGGAAACAGATGCGGGAACAGCAAGAACGCATCCAGGTTGCCTTCATGACCGTCATCGAGAATCCGGCGACCGCGTACGGGAGTGAATCATGACCTCGCAGAAGCTGAATCGAACCACGTCACCTTGAGCACGAAGTCGATCGCCGAAAACCCGCAAGTTCAGGGGTGCGTTTTGCGCGGCCGGCAGTTCTTGAGGTGGGTCTGACCGGGAACGCGCGCCAAAGGCGTTGCGGCTTCGAGACGAAGGTGTACGCGTGCCGGGAACGTCGCGCGTTTCCACCCGAAAAGGATCGGAATGCAGCTCGAAGACTTTCGACGTCGCCACGTTGCAGCGCGTGAGGCGAAGCGCAAGCAAACACCGACGCGCGATGACCCTCGTTCCCGGGTTCTCTTCTCCTGGAACGAGCACCATGGCGCAGGTTTCACAGAGATTGCGGTCAATAAAGACGGATCGACGACAAGGGGAACGCGCCGTTTAAGGTCACGGACATTGATGGTGTAAAGGCTCATCCCCGCGTGGGCGGGGAACACCAGGTCATTGCCGGGAGGAACGGGACGGGCGCAGCAGACCGCGCTATCCTCGCCGTCACGGCCACACGCAGGAGAAGGTCAATGAGCCCGGTTCCCGGGCACCGACAATTCCGCGAGGATGCCGGCGCCGGATTCCCGCCGTTCCGGCCGCGGTTTCCGTGGCTCGGCGGCGACCTGCAGACGCTCCGGAACTCCTTCCCGAACGCGTCGCCCCGGGTCACGGGCGGAACCCGCAGGCTCGAGTTCCCGATGGAGGATGGCACGGGGGACAGGCTGAACGGGCTTCTCGATGTCCCGTCCGAACCCGGAAACCCGGTCCCGCTGGTCCTGCTCCTGCACGGACTGACAGGGTGCGAGAGCAGCGCCTACATGCTGGAGTCGGCGAGATATTTCGTCTCGCTCGGTCACCCTGTGCTGCGGCTCAACCTGCGCGGGTCGGTCCCGACCCGGCCGCATTGCAGGCAGACCTACCATGCCGGCCGCTCCGAGGATCTCGTCACGGTCCTCGCGCAGCTCCAGCGCGACCCCCTCACCCGGGGCCCGATACTGATCATCGCGTTCTCGCTCGCTGGCAGCATGCTGCTCAGGCTGCTCGCCACCCGGCCCGATGCCGGTCCGGTCCTGGCCGCGGTCACGGTCTCCGCCCCGATCGCGCTCGCTGACACCGCCCGGCAGTTCCTGCGCTTGCGCAACCGGCCCTATCACCGCTGGCTGCTGCGCAACATGAAGGCGGACACCCTGGCCCTTCGTGACCTCGACCCCGGGGAGATCCGGGCGGTGGCAAGTGCCCGGACCGTGGTCGAGTTCGACGAGACCTTCATCGCTCCCCGCTTCGGGTTCGCGGGCGCCGCCGACTACTACCGGCGCTGTTCCGCCCGGCAGTTCCTTGAAGGGATCACGGTTCCCGTGCTCCTGATCCACGCCCGCAACGACCCGTGGATTCCGGTCCGGGCCTACCGGGAGGTCGACTGGACACGCCTTGAGCATGTCTCCGCCCTGCTGCCCCGCTCCGGCGGCCACGTCGGTTTCCACGACACCGGTCCAGGCCGCTGGCACGACCGGGTGGCGGCGATCCACTTCCGGCGGTATCTGCCTGACCGGCACTTCCGCAGCGACTGCAGGACACTGCGGCAGGCACGGTAAGGGACGGTGATCACGACCTGCCGGAGGTTCTCCGCCGAGACCCTGTACGGCCCGCCGGCGGGTTGTTGCCGCGCCAACATTGACAGCTGCGGGGTCGCTGGCTAGGTTCCCGGCCACTCATCAGCAGGATCGGCCCCATGAAAGTCGCAAACTCGCTCAAGACCCTGAAGAAGCGTGACAGGAACTGCCGGGTGGTGCGGCGCAAGGGTCGTGTCTATGTGATCAACAAGACCAACCCGCGCTTCAAGGCCCGCCAGGGCTGAACCACCGCGTTCTGACGCGAGGCCCGTGACGGGGTGGCGCCCCCCGGCCCGGGCGTGCAACTATCATGATCCGTCGTTCCGCTCCTGGTACCCGGAGGAGTGCCGGATGCTGATGCCCAGACCCGACCAGTCGGTGATTGCCCGTCGCGACGAGATCGTCGCCCGGCTCAGCGCCATTGTACCCGGCGAAGGCGTCATCGCCGACGAAACCGGGATGCGGGTATACGAATCCGATGCGCTGTCGGTCTACCGGCAGATGCCGATGATCGTGGTCCTGCCCGAGACCACCGAACAGGTGGCCGCCATCCTGCGCTACTGCTCCGACCACGGCATCAAGGTGGTCCCCAGGGGAGCCGGGACCTCGCTGTCGGGCGGCGCGCTGCCACTTGCCGACGGCGTCCTGCTTGGCCTGGGCAAGTTCAACCGCATCCTCGAGATCGATTACGACAACCGGGCGGTGGTCACGCAGCCGGGTGTCACAAACCTTGGTATCACCCACGCGGTCGAGGACGCGGGGTTCTACTACGCGCCCGACCCGTCCAGCCAGATCGCCTGCTCGATCGGCGGCAATGTTGCGGAAAACTCCGGCGGCGTGCACTGCCTGAAATACGGCCTGACCACCAACAACCTGCTCGGGCTGACCTTCGTGACCATCGAGGGCGAGGTGATCACGCTCGGGGGCAAGCACTTCGACTCCGAGGGCTACGACCTCATGGGTCTCATGACCGGTTCCGAGGGCCTGCTCGGCGTGGTCACCGAGGTGACGGTACGGATTCTGCGCAAGCCGAGCACCGCGCGCGCCGTCCTGGTCGGATTTCCCAGCAGCGAGGGAGCGGGCGCCTGCGTTGCCGGCGTGATCGGCGCCGGGATCATCCCCGGCGGCATGGAAATGATGGACAACCCGGCCATCAATGCCACCGAGGACTTCGTTCAGGCCGGTTACCCGCGCGACGCGGCCGCGCTCCTGATCGTCGAACTCGACGGTCCGGGGGTCGAGGTCGACCACCTGATCGGCCGGGTCCGTGAAATCGCCGAGGCCAACGGCGCGACCTCGGTCAGGGTCAGCGAGAGCGAGGCCGAACGCGACCGGTTCTGGGCCGGCCGCAAGGCGGCGTTCCCCGCCGTCGGCAGGATCGCGCCGGACTACATGTGCATGGACGGGACCATCCCGCGCAGGATGCTTCCGGAGATGCTTCGCCGCATGTCGCAGATGTCGCGCCACCACGGCCTGGCCGTCGCCAACGTGTTCCACGCCGGTGACGGCAACCTGCATCCGCTGATCCTGTTCGACGCCAACCAGTCCGGCCAGCTTGAAGCAGCCGAGGCCTTCGGCGCCGATATCCTCAAGGCCTGCGTCGAACTGGGCGGCGTGCTCACCGGCGAACATGGTGTCGGGGTGGAGAAGCGCGATCTCATGGGCGAGATGTTTACCGACGTCGACCTTGACCACCAGCAACGGGTGAAGTGCGCCTTCGACCCCGACGGCCTGCTCAACCCGGGCAAGGTGTTTCCGCAGCTGCGGCGCTGTGCCGAACTCGGGCGCATGCAGGTGCACCGGGGACAGATCCCCTTCCCGGACATCCCGAGGTTCTGACCGGACCCATGTCCTCGACATTCCGTCCCACCAGCGCTTCGCAGACCAGAGACGTCGTGGCCTGGTGCGCCGACAACGGCAGTGCGCTCGAAGTCATCGGCACCGGATCGAAACGCGGTCTCGGCAGACCGCTCCAGACCGAACATACCCTTGACCTGTCCGAACTCGCGGGCATCGGCCTGCATGAACCCGAGGAACTGGTGATGTCGGCGGCGCCCGCGACACCGATCGAGGTGATCGAGCGTACGCTTGACGAAACCGGCCAGATGCTGGCCTTCGAGCCGATGGATCCCGGCCCGCTGCTGGGCGCCGCCGGCGGGACAGTCGGCGGTATCTTCGCCTGCAACCTGTCGGGACCACGCCGGATCAAGGCCGGGGCAGCCCGCGACCACCTGCTCGGCTTCAGCGCCGTCTCCGGGCGCGGCGAGTGCTTCCGCTCCGGTGGTCGGGTGGTCAAGAACGTCACCGGGTACGACCTGTCCAAGCTCGTCTGTGGATCCTGGGGCACGCTTGCCGTCATCACCGAACTGACCTTCAAGGTACTGCCGGCGCCGGAACGGACCTGGACCGTGCTGGTGCACGGGCTCGACGGGAAAACCGCGACCGGAGCGATGTCAGCGGCAATGAACAGTCCGCACGAGGTCGCCGGTGCGGCGTACCTGCCCCGGCGCGCCGCCGCCTCTTCCTCGCTCGAGCGGATCTCGGGGGCGGGCGGAGCGATCACGGCGCTGCGACTGGAGGGGTTCGGCCCGTCGGTCGAGCAGCGCTGCCGGGAACTGCGGCAGCTGCTGGAGGACTGCGGCGAGACCTGCGTGCTGCGCAGCCAGGATTCACGCGCGCTCTGGCGCGAGATACGCGATGCGGCGGTCCTCCCCTGCCCCGACCACCATGTGATCTGGCGGATCTCGGTCGCGCCGTCCTCGGGCCATCTCCTGCTGGGCGGGCTCTCCGACCGTCGCGACCATGACGCATTCCTTGACTGGGCCGGCGGCCTCGTCTGGCTGTCGACGCCGCCGGACGGCAATGGCGGTGCCGAGCTGATCCGTGCCGCCGTCGCCGGGCTTGGCGGCCATGCGACCCTGTTCCGGGCTCCGGCGGCCATCCGCAGCAGTGTTCCCGTGTTCCAGCCGCAACCGGCGCCGCTCGCTGCGCTGTCGAGGCGGGTCAAGGAGAGTTTCGATCCCCGCGGCATCCTCAATCCCGGCAGGATGGTGTCCGGGGTCTAGCCGCGGGGTGCGGGGCAGGAGAACCGACACCGGGCATCCGCACCGGCTGCCCGCCAGGAGACCAGCAGCTGACCGGGATGAAACCGCGCCATGCAGACCACATTTTCGTTGGCCCAGCTGGCCGACCCTGACATCGAGGCCGCCAATTCCATCCTGCGCAGCTGCGTCCACTGCGGCATGTGCACGGCAACCTGCCCCACCTTCGTCCTGCTCGGGGATGAACTCGACAGCCCGCGCGGGCGCATCTACCTCATCAAGGACATGCTGGAGAACGATCGCCCGGCCGACCCGACGGTTGCGCTGCACATCGACCGCTGCCTGTCCTGCCTGTCATGCATGACGACCTGCCCGTCCGGCGTGCACTACATGCACCTGGTCGACCAGGCCCGGCACCGGATCGAGGAAACGATGCGCCGGCCATTTGCGGACCGGTGGATGCGCACCTTGCTCGCCTGGCTGCTGCCGTCGCCATTCCGCTTCCGCCTCGCGCTCGCCGGTGCACTGGTGGCCAAGCCCTTCGCGCCGTTGTTCGGGGGCCTGCTGCAGGGACGGGTCAGGGCCATGCTCGACCTCGCACCCTCCTCCATCCGTCCACCAAGCTGGATGGACCGGCCGCAGGTGTTCAGGGCGAGCGGCACGTGGACCGCGCGGGTGGCGCTCATGACCGGCTGCGCCCAGCAGGTGCTGGCACCGGAGATCAACGAGGCCACGATCCGCCTGCTCACCCGGCACGGCGTCGAGGTCGTGGTCGCTCGCGGGGCCGGCTGCTGCGGGTCGGCGACACACCACATGGGCAAGACCGGCCACGCCCTGCGCTCGATTCGCGCCAACATCGACGCCTGGACCGACGAGGCCACACGCCGGGGACTCGACGCCATCATCGTGAACTCGTCGGGCTGCGGCACCACCATGAAGGACTATGGCTGGATGCTGCGCACCGACCCGGCCTACGCGGAGAAGGCGGCGTTCATATCCTCCCTGACCCGCGACATTGCCGAGTTCCTCTCCGGACTGGATTTGCGCCGGTCAGTCACCAGCCCCGGGCTGGCCGTCACCTACCATTCGGCGTGCTCGATGCAGCATGGCCAGCAGATCTCCCGCGAACCGGTCGATCTGCTGGAACAGGCCGGGTTCAGGGTGACGGAGCCCCGGGAGAAGCACCTGTGCTGCGGCTCGGCCGGCACCTACAACATCCTTCAGCCCGCCATCGCCACCCGGTTGCGCGACCGCAAGCTCGCCCACATCGCCGCCACCTCCCCCGAAATCGTCGCCACCGGCAACATCGGCTGCATCACGCAGCTGGCTGATGCGTGCGACGTCCCGGTTGTCCATACCGCCGAATTGCTCGACTGGGCGACCGGCGGTCCGGAGCCCTGGTCGCTGCAGGCCGCGACCGCATCATCGGGCATGGCACTCTCTGGAGCGCGGCGCTAGTCTGGTGTCATGAAGACGCTCGGGCTCATCATCGGATGTGCTTTGCTGTTGTCCGGCACGTTCGCCGGGGCTGACCAGACCAACCCGGCCCTGCCAGACCTGTTTTCCAAACTTCGCAGTGCCGAGACCCGCCAGGACGCACTTCGGGTCGAACGCCGGATCTGGGCGATCTGGAAACAACATGACGATCCGCGGGTCGAAACCCGAATGCGCGTCGGCATCCGGTACATGGGAACCAGGTTTCTTGAAAAGGCCCGCGACACCTTCAGCGACATCATCGAAATCGCCCCGGACTACGCCGAGGGCTGGAACAAGCGCGCGACGGTTCATTACATGATGGGCCACTACGAGGCCTCGGTCACCGACATCGCGCGGACCCTGCAGCTCGAACCCCGGCATTTCGGTGCCCTGTCCGGCCTGGGCCAGATATACCGCCGGCTCGACAATCCCGGTCAGGCGCTGGAGATCTTCGAAACAGTGCTGGAGATCCACCCCCACGCGGCGCGCACCGCGCAGGCGATCGAGGAACTGCGGGCCGAACTCAGGCGTCGGCAGATCTGACACCGGCCCGGCCCAGCCATTCGCCCAGCCGCGACCACCGCCTTTCACCGCCGCTGGCGTTGACCGCAATCCCCACTGCCTGCCTCTGGCCGACAAGGACAGCCAGCCTCTTGCCCCTGGTAACCCCGGTGTAGAGCAGGTTGCGGCGAAGCATATGGTAGTGCTGGGTCATGACGGGAATGACCACCACGGGGAACTCCGACCCCTGGCTCTTGTGAATGGTAGTGGCGTAGGCCGGCACCAGGGCGTCGAGATCGCCCGACGTGTAGGTGACTGGGCTACCGTCGAAGGACACCGTCAGTTCACCGGCTTCGTCATCGACGTCACTGACCCGGCCGATATCCCCGTTGTACACGTCCCGGTTGTAGTCATTCTCGATCTGCATGACCCGGTCGCCGGGAGCGAAGGTCCAGCCGAACCGGGTGACTGACCGGGAGCGGTCCGGGTTGAGCACTTCCTGCAGGGCAAGGTTGAGCGCCCTGGTTCCGACCACGCTGCGGGTCATCGGGCACAGGACCTGGATATCCCGGACCGGATCGAAACCGAACCGGTCGGGAATGCGGCGACGCACCAGCTCGACGATCCGGTCATGGGCGCGGTCGGGGTCATCGGCCGGAAAGAAGTAGAAATCGCTCTCGCCGTCCGGTTTCGACAGGTCGGGCACGACACCGCGGTTGATGTCGTGGGCGGACGCGATGATGCGGCTGCGCGCCGCCTGGCGAAACACCTCGACAAGCCGGACCACCGGCACGGCGCCGGAGCCGATGATGTCGGACAGCACCTGCCCGGGTCCCACCGACGGCAGCTGGTCGACGTCACCGACCAGCAGCAGGGCGCACCGATCGGGAAGTGCCGCCAGCAGGGCATTCATCAGGCCGACGTCAACCATCGAGGTCTCGTCGACGATCAGCAGGTCGCACTCGAGCCGGTTGTCCGCGTTATGCCTGAACCCGCCGGTGACCGGATCGAACGCCAGCAACCGGTGGATGGTGCGCGCCGGCCGGCCGGTCGCCTCGCTCAGGCGCTTGGCGGCACGACCGGTGGGTGCGCACAACTCGATCCCGACACCCTTGGCCATCAGGATGCGCTGGATGGCCGTGACGATGGTGGTCTTGCCGACCCCGGGACCGCCGGTCATCACCATGACCTTCGATGTGATCGCCCGGCGCACGGCATCGGCCTGGCCCGGCGCCAGTTCCAGCCCGATCCGCTCGCTCACCCACGGCAGCGCCCTGTCGGCATCGATGACGGGCCAGGGCGGTAACCCGACTGCCGTTTCGAGCAGCCTGCGGGCGATCGCCAGTTCGGCCCGGTACAGCCCGGCCTGGAACAGGCACGCGGTTCCCCCGACCTCGTCGGCAACCAGGTGGCCGTCCGCGACCTCGTGGTCGAGTGCCTGGCGGGCGAGCGCATCGGGAACCTCGAGCAGGGAACAGGCCCGCTCGAACAGCTCGTTTTCGGGCAGCCCGCAGTGCCCCTGCCCGGTCGCCTCCTGCAGCACATGCGTGACCCCGGCGCGGATCCGGACCATGGCGTGTTTCTCGATGCCGAGCCTGTGCGCGATCCCGTCGGCGACCCGGAACCCGATGCCGCGGATATCCCTGATCAGGCGGTAGGGGTCCTGCGAGAGCACCCGCACCGCGTCTGCACCGTAGGTCCTGTAGATCCGGGTCGCCCGGCCGGTCCCGACACCGTGCTGGTGCAGGAACACCATGATTTCCCGGATTGCCTTCTGTTCCTTCCATGCGGCGATGATCCGGCGCGTGCGCACCTGTCCGATGCCCGGGACATCCCGCAACCGGCGCGGCTCGTTCTCGATGATGTCGAACACCTGCTCGCCGAACGCCTTGACCAGCTTCTTCGCATAGACAGGTCCGATCCCGGGGATCATTCCGGATCCCAGGTATCTCAGGATGCCGTCGGTCGTCGACGGCTCGGCGAACCGCATGAATCCGGCCTTGAACTGCTGGCCGTGCCTGCGGTCGGTCTCCCATTCGCCCGTGGCCGTAATCCATTCACCGGCACCGGGATGCGGGGTGTTGCCGACCACCGCCACCAGATCGCGGTGACCGCGTGCCTTGACCCGCAGGACGCAGAAGCCGGAGTCGGGATTGTGGAACACCACCCGTTCCACCTGACCGGCAAGAACCTCGCCCCGGGCTTCGCTCATGGCCACCCGGTCCCGCCACCACCAGGTGCGTCGCCCGCCCTCGAGACTGCATCAGGTGCCCGGCCCATGGGCAGCGACTGTAGCACGCGACCCTCCGGACGCGAACCGCAGCAGGGTACCGGCGCATCCGGGAGTGACGCATTCGACCGCGGCGGTATAGTCGGCTGCGACAATCAGGGTTGCGGGGAGCGACACCATGACATCGACCTTCGATCTCGTCCTTGCCGGCGGTCGCATCGTGACCCCCGGCGGGATCACCGAGGCCGACATCGGGATCACGGGCGGGCGCATCACCGCGATCGGCGACGTGTCGGGAGCCGCGGCCGAGCGGCTGGACGTTGGCGGGCTGCACGTCCTGCCCGGAGTGATCGACAGCCAGGTGCACTTTCGCGAGCCGGGGCTCGAGCACAAGGAGGACATCACCCACGGGACCCGCTCCGCCATCAAGGGAGGGGTCACCTCGATCTTCGAAATGCCCAACACCAGCCCGCTGACGCTGGACGAGCGCACGCTCTGCGACAAGCTCGACCGGTCCGCCCGCGGCGCCTGGTGCGATTACGCCTTCTTCATGGGTGGAAACCACGAGAACGCCCATCGCCTGTCCGACCTCGAACGGCTGCCCGGGTGCGCCGGGGTGAAGATCTTCATGGGCAGTTCGACCGGGACCCTGCTCGCGAAGGACGACGAGGTGATCGCCGCGGTGCTCGCAAACGGCAGCCGCCGGGTTTCGGTCCATGCCGAGGACGAGGACCGGCTCGTCGAGCGCCAGCCGATCGCGGTCGATGCCGAAGGGCCGGAAGCGCATCCCGACTGGCGGGACGTTGAGTCGGCGGTCCGGGCCACCAGGCGCCTGCTCGCGCTGGCCCGCGCCGCCAACCGGCGGGTACATGTGCTCCACATCTCCACCCGCGACGAGATGGAGATCCTGGCGGCGCACAAGGACCTTGCGACCGTCGAGGTCACCCTCAACCACCTGACCATGACGGCACCGGAGTGCTACGAGCGCCTCGGCGCCTTCGCCCAGATGAACCCGCCGGTGCGCGACGAGCACCACCGCCTGGGCCTGTGGGAGGCGATCCGCACCGGCGTGGTCGATGTCATCGGCTCCGACCACGCACCGCACACCGTCGAGGAGAAGGAGCGGCCCTATCCGTCGAGCCCGAGCGGCATGCCGGGGGTGCAGACATCGCTGCCACTGCTGCTCGATCATGTTCACCGGGGCAGGCTTACCCTGGAACGCCTGGTCGACCTGACCGCCGCGGGCCCGCAGCGCATCTTCGGGATCATCGGCAAGGGCCGGATCGCGGTCGGCTACGATGCCGACCTGGCGGTGGTCGACCTCGCGGCCCGGCGCGAGATCACCGACGAATGGATTGCCAGCAAGTGCGGCTGGACCCCGTTCGACGGGACCATGGTCACCGGCTGGCCGGTTGCGACCATCCTGCGTGGGCACGTGGTCATGCGCGACGACGAGGTGCTGGGAACCCCGTCCGGACAGCCGGTCCGTTTCTTCGATACCTCCCCCACCCGGCCGGCGACCTGAGCGTGTCCACGATCGGGACAGCCTTCCGCGAGACCGTGTCGCGCTTCCCCGACGCCGACTTCCTGGTGGTGCCGGCGGCAGACGGGCGCGGCTACTGCGAGGAAGGCGCACGCTACAGCTACGCCGACACGGCGCGCGAGGTCGATGCGCTGTGCGCCCGCTACCGTGCCGCCGGCTACGGCCATGGCCACCGGGTGGCGCTCGCGCTGGACAACCGGCCCGAGCACGTGATGCACCGGCTGGCGCTCAACCTCCTCGGCATTTCCTGCGTGCCGGTCAATCCCGACCTGAGACCAGCCGAGGTGGCCTACCTGCTCGGCCATTCCGAAGCCGTGCTGGTGGTCATGCTCCCGCACCACGCGGCAACGGTGACCGCCGCCGCACGCGAGGCGGCAACCGGGGTCGCACTCTGGGATCGCGGCTCGCCGGCACCGCCCGACGCCCGCGTCCCGCCGCCGCTGGCGGGCGAACCCGGACAGGAGAGCGAGTCCAGCCTGCTCTATACCTCGGGCACCACCGGGCGCCCGAAGGGCTGCATCCTCTCGCATGGCTACGAGCTCGCCTGTGGCGCCTGGTATGCCGGGTTGGGCGGTCTTGCCACCTTCAGGCCGGGGGCCGAGCGGGTCTACAACCCGCTGCCGCTCTATCATGTCAACGCCGGCGTGATCTCGCTGCTGGGAATGATGCTGACCGGCGGCTGCCAGATCCAGCCGGACCGGTTCCATCCCCGCTCCTGGTGGCGCGATGTCAACGAAACCCGTGCCAGTGTCATTCATTACCTGGGCGTCGTGGTGCCGATGCTGCTCAACCAGCCCGGGGACCCGCTGGAACGCGCCCACTCGGTGCGGTTCGGATTCGGGGCCGGCGTCGAGCCCGAGCTTCACGCGGTATTCGAGGAACGGTTCGGGTTCCCGCTGATCGAGGTCTGGGGCATGACCGAAATGTGCCGGGTGCTTGCCACCAACCACGAGCCGCGCCGGCGCGGCACCCGGGCCATGGGCCGGCCGCGACCGGGGCTCGAGGTCGAGGTGCGTGACGATGACGATAACCCGGTTCCGTCCGGCACCGTCGGGGAGATGGTGGTCCGTTATTCCGCCCGCGATCCCCGCCGGGGCGCGTTTTCGGGCTACCTGAAGGACGAGGCCGCAACCGAGCACGCCTGGCGCGGCGGCTGGTTTCATACCGGCGACAGCGTACGTCAGGACGCCGAAGGTATGCTCTACTTCGTCGATCGCAGGAAGAACATCATTCGCCGCTCAGGCGAGAACATTGCCGCCGCCGAGGTCGAGGCAACGCTGCAGTCCCACCCGGCGGTCGAGCAGGTCGCGGTGGTGGCGGCGCCCGACCCGTTGCGGGAGGAGGAGGTGCTCGCCTGCATCGTCCGCTTCCCCGGACCTGTGCCGGACACGGCGCTCGCGCGCGAGCTGTTCGATCACTGCAGCCAGCGCCTCGCCTACTACAAGTGCCCGGGCTGGATACGCTTCGTCACCTCATTGCCGAAGACCGGGTCACAGAAGATCCAGAAGCACCGGATCTTTGCCGATGGCGCCGATCCGCTTGCCGCCCCCGATCTGATCGACCTGCGGGCGGCAAAGCGCAGGCAGGCAAGCCGATGACGCGACCCGTGCTGCTTGTCGCCGGCGCATCCGGACTTCTCGGCCGTGCCGCGCTCGAGCACTTCGCCGGTCTCGGTGACTGGCACCTGCTCGGCATCTCGCGCCGTGCGCACGGAGTCCCCGGCGCAGCCCACCTTGCGGTCGATCTCGCCTCGCCGGACAGCGTGTGGCGGCACCGCGAGGCGCTCGCCGGGACGACCCACCTGCTCTACGTCGCCTTGCACGAGCGCGATGACCTGGTCGAGGGCTGGCTGCACAAGGAACAGATGCAGCACAATCTGGCCATGTTCGCGACCCTGCTCGAGGTGCTCGAGGCGGCGGCGCCCGGCCTTGCCCATGTCAGCCTCCTGCAGGGAACCAAGGCCTACGGCGTGCACGTGGAACCGATCCCGGTCCCGGCACGCGAGGACCGTCCACGCCATCCGCACGAGAACTTCTACTGGCTGCAGGAAGATCACCTGCGGGCCTGCCAGGCCGGCCGGCCGTGGACCTGGACCATCTGGCGGCCACAGGCGGTGTTCGGCCTCGCCGCGGGCAGCCCGATGAACCTGGTCGCCGCGATCGGGGCATGGCTGTCGATCTGCAGGCACCGGGGCGTGCCCGCCAGCTACCCGGGAGAAACGGGCGGTGTGACCGCGGCAACGGATGCGCGACTTCTCGCCCGCGCCGTGGAATGGGCCAGCGCCTCGCCCGCCGCGCGGAACCAGACCTTCAACGTCACCAATGGTGATGTCCTGTCGTGGCCGCATCTGTGGCCGGCGCTCTGCCTGGCGTTCGGGGTCGAATGCGGCGAGCCCGAGCCCCGGACCTTCGCCGACCGGACGGAAGAACTCGAAGCGGACTGGCGGTGTATCTCCGCGCGCCACCGGCTCGCCGTGCCGTCGCTTGAGCAGCTGGTGGGCTCGTCCTGGCAGTTCCTCGACCGCGCGATGGCGGCCGGCCCGGCGCCGTCGATCCTCTCGACGATCAAGCTGCGCCAGGCCGGGTTCTCCGATTGTCTCGATACCGAGCAGTCGCTGCTCTACTGGTTCGACAGGATGCGGCGGGAGCGGCTGCTCCCGCCCTGACGCCGACCGGGCGGCGGCCCGTCAGCTGCAGCCGCTGGTTCCCCCGCAGGTGTTGCACTTCAGGCAGGTGCCGTTGCGCACCAGCGTGAAGTTGCCGCACTCGTCGCAGGCCTCGCCCTCGAAGCCCCGGATCCGCGCTTCCCTGATCAGCGCAAGCCTGGTGTCGGCATCCGGGACCGCCTCCGCCGCCTGTGCGGCGGCCGTGGCGCCGACGGCAGCCGGCGCCGCGGTCGCACCGTCCGTCACCTGTCCGCCGAGGGCACCCGACACGGCCGGAGCCCCGTCGGACGCGGGCCCGCCGGCCCCGCCCTGCAGCAGCCGGAGCTCGTGGCGCGGAAATCCGCGGCTTGCCCCCAGCACGGCAATGCTCGACTCGTTGTCGCCGTTGCCCATCGCGTCCGGCTTCAGGTCTTCCTTGTCGACATGGCTCAGGTCATGGCGATCGAGGTAGGAGATCGCGAGTTCGCGGAAGATGTAGTCGAGGATCGAGGTCGACATCTTGATGGCATCGTTGCCGGACACCATCCCCGACGGCTCGAAACGGGTGAAGGTGAAGGAATCGACGAACTCCTCCAGCGGCACCCCGTACTGCAGCCCGATGGACACCGCGATCGCAAAGCTGTTCATCAGCGAGCGGAAGGCCGCGCCTTCCTTGTGCATGTCGATGAAGATCTCGCCGATGTCGCCATCCTGGTACTCTCCGGTCCGCAGGTAGACCTTGTGCCCGCCGACGATCGCCTTCTGCGTATATCCCTTGCGCCGGTCAGGAAGCCGCTTGCGCCGTGCCCGCTCGCGTTCGACGACCCGTTCGATCACTCGTTCCGCGACCAGCGGCGCCTTCACCGCCGCCGGGGCCTCGAGCAGTTCCTCGAGTTCCTCCTCGTCCCCGAGCACTCCAGCGGCGAGCGGCTGGCTGAGCTTGGACCCGTCCCGGTAGAGCGCATTCGCCTTCACCCCGAGCTTCCACGACAGCATGTAGGCATCGGCGCAGTCCTTGACCGAGGCGCTGTTCGGCATGTTGATGGTCTTGGAAATCGCCCCGGACACGTAGGGCTGCGCAGCCGCCATCATCCGGATATGACTCTCCGTCGACAGCAGCCGGGTCCCGGTCCGTCCGCACCGGTTGGCACAGTCGAACACGCTGAGGTGTTCGTCGCGCAGGTGCGGCGCGCCCTCGAGCGTCATCGCGCCGCAGACGTGGTTGTTCGCGGCATCGATCGCGGCCCGGTCGAAGCCGATGGCCGAAAGGAGATCGAACCCGACCTCGTCCAGCCGCTCGCGGGCGATCCCGAGGGTGTCGGTGCAGAACCCGGTGCCGAGCGTCCACCTGTTGAAGACGAAGCGGATGTCATAGGCGGTGGCGAGCGAATTCTCGATCTTGTCGAGCTGCTCCTGCCCGAAGCCGCGGGCCCTCAGGCTGTCGTGGTTGATACCCGGCGCCCCGTCGAGACTGCCGTGCCCCACGGCGTACCGGGTGATCTGCTCGATCTGTTCATCACGGTACCCGAGAACCGCGAGCGCGGCGGGAATTGCCTGGTTGATGATCTTGAAATAGCCGCCCCCGGCCAGCTTCTTGAACTTCACGATCGCGAAGTCGGGCTCGATCCCGGTGGTATCACAGTCCATCAGCAGGCCGATGGTCCCGGTGGGTGCGATCACCGTGGTCTGGGCATTGCGGAAGCCGGACTGCTCGCCGCGTTCGAGGGCGCGATCCCACGCCACCCGCGCGGCCCGGGCCAGGCCGGGGTCGGGGCAGTGTTCCGCCAACAGGGCCACGGGCGGAGTGTGGAGTTCCTCGTAGCCCGACCCCTCGCCATGCGCCGCGCGGCGGTGGTTGCGGATCACGCGAAGCATCCGCTCCCTGTTGTCCCCGTAGTGGCGGAATGCGCCAAGCTCGCTCGCCATCTCGGCGGAGGTCTCGTATGCGACCCCCGTCATCAACGCGGTAATCGCCCCGCACAGCGCGCGGCCGGCCTCGCTGTCGTAGGGCAGTCCGGACGCCATCAGCAGACCGCCGATATTGGCGTAACCGAGACCGAGGGTGCGGTAGTCGAAGGACAGCCGGGCGATCTGCCGGGACGGGAACTGGGCCATCATGACGGCAATTTCGAGCGTCAGCGTCCACAGGCGGACCGCATGGGCGAAACCGTCGACATCGAACCGGCCATCATCCAGGCGGAACCTGAGCAGGTTCAGCGATGCGAGGTTGCAGGCGGTGTCGTCGAGGAACATGTACTCCGAACAGGGATTGGAGGCATTGATCCGACCGCCGGCCGGGCAAGTGTGCCAGTCGTTGATCGTGGTGTCGTACTGCAGCCCCGGGTCGGCACAATCCCAGGCCGCCATGGTGATCCGGTCCCACAGGTCCCTGGCCTCGACGGTCTCGGACACCCTGCCGTCGGTCCGCCGGATGAGATCCCACGACCCGCCGCGCTCTACCGCCTCGAGGAAGGCGTCGCTCACGCGCACCGAGTTGTTGGAGTTCTGTCCCGACACGGTGAGGTAGGCGTCGGAATCCCAGTCGGTGTCGTAGGTTCTGAACTCGATTTCGGTGAACCCCTGGCGGGCGAACTGGATGACCCGCTGGATGCTGTTCTCCGGCATCATCGCCGCCCGGGCGGCGCGCACCGCCTCGCGCAGGTCGGGATTCCGGCGCGGATCGAAGCGGGCCTCGCCCTCGTTTCCGGACTCGGCACACGCGCGCATGACCGCACCCAGTGTGCGGGCGGCGGACCGCGATCCGGCAACCAGGGCCGCGACCTTCTGTTCCTCCACCGTCTTCCAGTCGATGTACTGGACGATGTCGGGGTGGTCGATGTCCACCGTTACCATCTTCGCGGCGCGCCGTGTCGTCCCGCCCGACTTGATTGCGCCCGCGGCCCGGTCGCCGATCCGCAGGAAGCTCATGAGACCCGACGAACGCCCGCCTCCGGAAAGGGCCTCGCCCTCGCCGCGCAGCTTCGAGAAGTTCGACCCGGTCCCCGAGCCGTACTTGAACAGCCTCGCCTCGCGAACCCACAGGTCCATGATGCCGCCGTCGTTGACGAGATCGTCCTCCACGCCCTGGATGAAGCATGCGTGCGGCTGCGGGTGTTCGTAGGCCGAGGTCGATTCGGCGACCTCGCCGGTGCGGTAGTCGACCCGGTAGTGGCCCTGGGCCGGACCGTCGATGCCGTAGGCCCAGTGCAGGCCGGTATTGAACCACTGCGGCGAGTTCGGGGCCCCGATCTGGCGGGCCAGCATGGAGACCATCTCGTCGTAGTAGGCCCGCGCGTCGTCCTCGGAATCGAAATAGCTGCCCTTCCATCCCCAGTAGGTCCAGGTGCCGGCCAGGCGGTGGAACACCTGCCTCGCGCTGGTCTCGCCGGTGGTCTCATCCTCGGATCCGGCCTGTGGCCGATGCCGGCGCAGCCAGTCCGGCACGCCCGGCTCGTCGACGGCTTCGGTTCGCACCGGCACGCCGGCCTTGCGGAAGTACTTCTGGGCAATCACGTCGGCAGCGACCTGCGACCAGTCCGCCGGCACTTCCACCTCGTCGTTGCGAAACACCACCGAACCGTCGGGATTGCGTATCTCGCTGCTGGTCTTGCGGAACGGAAGATCCGCACAGGGACCGGTTTCGTGCGTCGTGAACCGCCGTTCGATCTTCATGCCGAGCTATCCACACATGTTGTGATGTCTGCGCACGCCAGTCCTTGGCGGCTAGCCTATATGGTAGGTGAGATACCCCTACCCACAAATTATATGCCATCTCGTGAACGGCGGCGGCAAGTGCAAGTGTCGAAACAGGGCAAATGGGGATCAAGCACGCAAACTTATCCTAGAGCCCCCTTCTTCAGCCACACGGCCCGGCCACGACCCGAATCTCGTTGCCGGCCACCGGGTGAACCCGAATCGGACAGGGCGTCGAGAAGCGATCAGTCGTGGTCGCCGGCTTGAAGAGTCAAGGGCCGCTGGGGTAGTGTCGGCCCCATCGCAGGCCCGGCTGGTCCAGGGCTGCGGACACCCTGCCACGAGTGTGAAGCGATGGATATCGGCACCCTGGTCCATACCTGGCTCTACGGAAGGCACGTGGGAACGGACCAGTTCGGGAACCGGTACTTCGAGCACAAGTCACGCATCAGGCCTGACGGCCGGCGGCCGCGCTGGGTGGTCTACAACGGCATGGTCGAGGCGTCCAAGGTCCCGGCCGACTGGCACGGCTGGCTGCATTTCAGCACTGATGACCTGCCGGCCGCCGATGTCCGGCACGAATGGCAAAAGGAACACCTTCCCAACCTGACCGGTACCCGCTACGCCTACCGGCCGCCGGGACATATCCTGCGCGGCGGCAGGCGTGACCGGGCCACCGGCGACTACGAGGCCTGGACACCGGACTGACCGGAATGACTCCGGGCAGCGCGAGGGGCTCTCATGCAGCGCACCCTGATCGAAACCCTGATGGGCGCCGTGGTCCTGGCCTGTGCCGGACTGTTCCTGGTGCTCGCCTACACAACCACCGATGTCGGTTCCGGCGACGGCTACGAGCTTTCGGCCCGGTTCAGCCGCGTCGGCGACGTCAAGGTCGGCTCCCCGGTCAAGGTGGGCGGGATCGGCGTCGGAACCGTCACCGGCCTTGAACTCGACCTGGTCGATTTCTCGCCGGTGATCAACATGACGATCGACGACGAATACCGGCTCCCGCGGGACACTGCGGCCGTGATCGCGAGCGACGGCCTGCTCGGCGGTCACCATGTCGAGTTGGTGCCCGGTGGCGACGAGGTCAATCTCGAGGCCGGAGACGAGATCGAGTTTACCCAGGACCCGGTGGATTTCGTGCAGATGCTGGGGCAATACATCTTCAGTCCGGGCAGGTCCGGAGAGAACCCGGATGCGAAGTAGGGCGACCGTCGCCCTGGTCCTCATCGCCCTGTTCAACACTGCTTCATCTTCAGCGGCCCGCTCCAGCCAGGGAAGCAATGACTGGCTCGACATGCCGGTTGCCGTCGTCCAGGCACTCGACAAGGTAACCGCACGCACCACGGTCATGGGGCTCGGGGTCAACAGCGAAGGACGGTACGGTACGCTGCGGTTCAAGGTCCGCACCTGCCAGCGCCGGCCGCCCACGGAAACACCGGAAAGCGCGGCATTCATCGAGATCGTCGATGTCAGGCCCGACACGGGAACCACGGAGCTGTTCTCGGGCTGGATGTTCGCATCAAGCCCGGCGCTGAATGCGCTTGAACACCCGGTCTACGACATCTGGCTGCTCGACTGCAGCGTTGCAGCGGACCAGCCCGCTGCACCGGAATAGCGCGGCCGGGCCATCAAGCCAAACACCGCCACAGGCCGCTCGCACACTCCCGCCTCAGGCCACCGGGCACGGCTGTACCCCATCCCCGGCCGTGCGGGGTGCGTGCACTCTACGCCGTTGGGGGACCTGGCCGCAGGATCCGGTCGAGCTCGGTCGCGACCGCGCTGTGACGGTTGAAGTCGGCGTGTACACGCAGGGCGTCGCGCAACAACGACTTGAACCGGTCCTGTGCAATCTCGACGCACCCGAACTGGTGGAGATGATCGGTCCGCCACTGGCAGTCCAGGAGCAGGAACCCGCCGGCTCGCAGCCGCGCCACCAGATGGACCAGCGCAACCTTGCTGGCATTGTCGGCGCGACTGAACATGCTCTCGCCGAAAAAGACGCCGCCCAGTGCCACCCCGTAGAGACCACCGACCAGCCGGTCACCGTCCCACGCTTCCACGGTATGCAGGTGCCCGGACGGGACGAGTGCCAGGTAGGCATTCCTGATCGCGGAGTTGATCCAGGTCTCCGGTCGCGCTTCGGTCGGCGCCGCACACAGGTCGATGACCTTGGTGAACGCCGTGTCGGTCCGGATATCGAATGTCCCGCGGCGAACCAGCCGGCGCAGCCGGCGCGGCACGTGGAACGCGTCGAGCGGAATGATCCCGCGGATCTCGGGCTCGACGAAATGGACCTGGGGATCATCCCGGTCCCTCGCCATGGGAAACACCCCGAAGGTGTAGCCCGCCAGCACCAGCGATGGCGTCAGCTCCTCACCCATCCGATCCGAGAAACACGTGTTCCAGCCAGTGGATGTCGTATTCCCCGTTTATGAAACCCGGGGCCTGGGTCAGTTTCTGGTGCAGCGGTACGGTGGTCGCAATGTTCTCGATGACGAACTCGTCAAGAGCACGGCGCAGGCGCAGCAGGCACTCGTTGCGGTTGGAACCGTGCACCACCAGCTTGGCGACGAGACTGTCATACTGTGCCGGAACCTCGTAGCCGGCATACAGCGCCGAATCGACCCGGACCCCGAGCCCTCCCGGAGCGTGGTAGGCGGTGACAAGGCCGGGCGACGGGGTGAACCGGTGCGGGTCCTCGGCGTTGATCCGGCATTCGATCGAATGGCCGGAAAATGTCAGCTGGTCCTGGGTGAAACCGAGTCGGTTGCCCGAAGCGACACGGATCTGTTCGCACACGAGGTCAATTCCGGTCACCATCTCGGTAATCGGGTGCTCGACCTGCAAGCGGGTGTTCATCTCTATGAAGTAGAACTCACCGTTCTCGTAGAGGAACTCGATCGTGCCCAGGCTCTCGTAGCCGCAGGCCCGCATTGCCGCAACCGCGCGCTCGCCGATCCTGGTGCGCTCGTGATCGTTCAGCGCCGGCGACGGCGTCTCCTCGAGGACTTTCTGGTGGCGGCGCTGCAGCGAGCAGTCGCGCTCGCCGAGATGAACCACCGTACCGTGGCTGTCGCCGATCATCTGCAGCTCAATGTGGCGCGGACCGGACAGGTAGCGCTCGATGTAGACCGCGCCCGACCCGAAGGCTGCCTGGGCCTCGGTCCGCGCCATGGTGACGGCTTCGGCGAGGTTCTCCGGGCCCCGGGCAATCTTCATGCCGCGTCCGCCGCCGCCGGCCGCGGCCTTGATCAGCACCGGGTAGCCGATGCCGTCCGCAACAGCAGCCGCCTCGTCGAGGGACGTGACTTCGGCCTCGGACCCGGGAACACAGGGCAGGCCGAGCTCGGCCGCCGTCCGGCGTGCCGCGATCTTGTCGCCCATCAGCCGGATATGTTCGGGTTTCGGTCCGATGAAAGTCAGGCCGTGTTCCGCGATGATCTCGGCGAAGTCGGCATTTTCCGACAGGAACCCAACGCCAGGATGGATCGCGTCGGCCCCGGTAATCGTGGCCGCCGACAGGATCGCGGGAATGTTGAGGTAACTGTCTCTCGCCGGGGGCGGTCCGATGCATACGCTCTCGTCCGCGAGCCGGACGTGCATGGCGCCGGCATCGGCAGTGGAGTGGACGGCAACCGTCTTGATTCCCATCTCGCGGCACGCCCGGTGAATCCGCAGCGCGACATCGCCGCGATTGGCGATCAGGATCTTCTCGAACACGACCGGTCCGCAGGCGCGATCACGCAATCACCATCAGGGTCTGGCCGAACTCCACCGGCTGGCCGCTGGCAACCAGGATGTCCTGCACCGTGCCTGACCGGTGAGCGGTGATCATGTTCATCACCTTCATGGCCTCGATGATCATGACCGTGTCGTCCTCCTTCACCACCGATCCGACGGCCACGAAGGGGGGCGAGGCGGGATCCGGCGCGAGATACGCGGTCCCGACCATGGGCGAGGTGAGCGCGCCCGCCTGGTCTTCCTGGAACGCGGTTTCCTCGGCCACGGAAGCCGGAGCCGGCGCTGCCGCGGCAACCACGGGCCCCAGCGGTCGGGCCACGCGAATGCGCAGGTCACCCTTGGCGTACTCGATCTCGGCGAGCCCTGTCTCCTCCAGCAGGTCCGCAAGCGTACGGACGAGGTCGCTGTCAATCACCGGGCCCTCCCGCCGGTACCTGCCGGCGCAGGTATCCGACCATGCCCTCGATCGCCATGACGAAGCTCCGGGCACCGAAACCGGCGACGATGCCTTCGGCGACAAGAGAAATGTAGGAGTGATGCCGGAACTCCTCGCGCCGGTGCGGGTTGGACAGGTGTACCTCGATGACCGGGAGCTCGGCGAGTTTCAGCGCATCGTAGATCGCGACCGACGTATGGGTGTAGGCGCCGGGATTGATGACGATGCCCGAGGCACCGTCTCGCGCCTGCTGGATCATCCCGACCAGTTCGCCCTCGTAGTTGGACTGTCCGAAGGTCACCTCGACACCGAGTGCCGCCGCCCTCTCGCGACACATGTCCTCGACATCGCCGAGCGTGTGATGTCCATAGATGTGCGGTTCACGCACGCCCAGCATGTTGAGGTTGGGTCCGTTCAGGACCAGGATCGGTCGCAGCCCGGTCATCGCGCTCTTCCCTTCTTCCAGGCGACCTTCATGGTCCCTTCCGACACGTCCGGAGTGTAGCATGCGGTCCGGGATCCACGCATCCCGTCTGCCGCCTGTACACGGGTCATTCCGTGTGTCAGCAGACTGCGAATGCGGGTCCGGCTATTGCTGCCGCAGAGGCGCGCAGCCCCCGGAACTTCCCAATGTTGTCTCGCGCCGAATGATTGAGTAGGCTCGCGCACTTGCAATTTCGGGCAGCGAGAGGCGTTGCCCGACGTGTCAGGGGAGAAGACCATGAATTCAGCGACTATGCTGAAGTCGGTGGCCATCGGCACGGTCGTGGGGGCAGTCGCCTTCGCAGCCGCAGGCGACGCAATGGCCCAAAAGCGCGTAAAGTGGAAAATGCAGAGTGCCTGGAGTACGCAGGTACCGTATGCCGGTGAATCCGGTGTGCGGTTCGTCGAAGCCATCAACAAGATGTCGGGTGGCAACTTCGCGATCAAGTTCTTCGATCCGGGCGCGCTGGTTCCGGCGCTCGAGACATTTGACGCCGCGTCGAAGGGTGCGATCGAATCGGCGTGGACCACACCCGGATACCACGCCGGACGCTACCCAGGCCTGTCGTTCATGACCACGGTGCCGTTCGGCCCCAGCCTGACCGAATTCCTGTCATGGAAGTGGTTCGGTGGCGGCAACGACATTCGTGACCGGGTCTATGCCGGGCACGACCTGAAGGCCTTCGACGCCTTCTCGCACGGTCCGGAGACCTCCGGCTGGTTCAAGGAGCCGATCACCAATCTCGATCAGCTCAAGGGTCTGAAGATGCGTTTCTTCGGCCTCGGCGCCAAGGTCCTGACCAAGATCGGCGTGTCGACCCAGCTTCTTGCCGGTGCCGACATCTACCCGGCGCTCGAGCGCGGCGTGATTGACGCCACCGAGTACTCGATGCCTGAGAACGACATCAAGTACGGCTTCTACCAGATCGCCAAGAACAACTACTTCCCGGGCTGGCACCAGCAGTCTTCGGTTTCGGAATTCCTCATGAACAAGACCAAGTTCGAGGCCCTTTCGGAACCCTACCAGGAGATGATCCGCCAGGCGGCCTTCGCCCAGGTGATCTATACCCATGCGGATGCGGACTCGCAGCAGTTCGTCGCGATGAAGGCGCTGCAGGATGAACATGGCGTGACCATCCACCGCTGGCCCGACGAGCACCTGGCCGTGTTCGAAAAGGCATGGCGCGAGGTCATTGAAGAAGAGTCCGCCAAGGACGAGCTCTTCAAGGAGTTCGCCGACAGCTACTTCGCCTTCCGTCAGGCGTTCAAGCTGTGGGGTGATGCCCAGTCAATGAAGCCGACCTACCTCGACTGAGGACCGTACCTCCGGCTCGCCGGAACGTACGACACTGCTTCGGAGCCCGGACCGCATCTGCGGTCCGGGCTTCCGCTTTTTCAGCCTGTAGCCGGATCAGCCGAAGACCGGCGCGTTTTCCAGGTCGTCCTCAAGGGCCTCGGCGCCCTCGGTCGGCAGCACCTTCACGTAGTTGAGTGCCGCCTCGATATCGCCGCCCCACACGGTGCGTGGAAGCTCGTAGAGCAACTCGACCCCGTAGCCGTTGGGGTCGCGGATGTAGAGGCTGTGTGTCATCCCGTGCTCGACCCTGCGGCCGAACTCCACCCCCTTCTCCTGCAGGAAGGCAAGCTGCTGCACGAACGAGTCCCGGTCCGGCAGTGTCACCGCGACATGGTTGACCGCCACCGGCCCGCTGCCGGGCTCGGGCAGTGACGTGTCTTCGACCAGCGCCAGGTCGTGGTGGTTGTGCCGTCCATCGCGCACACCGCTGTAGAAACGCATTCGCGGGGGATCGGGGCGTTCCGCGGTGGCATGCAACGAGCCGACATGGGCAAAACCGAGGATCTCGGTCCAGAACCGGTGCGACTCCTCGAGGTCGCGCACGTTGAGCACCAGATGATTCAGACCGGTGGGCGTTACGGGAGCACCCGGTCGACTGTTCTGCGCCATGATTTCCTCCCGTCAGCAGGTACCGTCGTCGCCGGCTAGGCTAGCAGTCGGCAGGTTGCGGCGGCAACCGGCTCCCGGCCCGCCCGTCCTTGAGCCGCTGCTCCAGCACGTGACGCTGGATCTTGCCCGACACGCTGCGGGGCAGCTGGTCGAGGTCGATGAAGTGCACTTCCTTCGGCAGCTTGTAGCCCGCGATCCGGCCCCGGCACATGTCGAGCACCGCATCGGTGGTCAGTTCCGGATCGGCGGACGCCGCGAACAGCACCGGCACCTCGCCCCAGCGCGGATCGGCGCGGCGCACCACCGCGGCGTCGAGGATCCGCGGGTCGGAGAGCACGTGCCGTTCGATCTCCGCCGGATAGATGTTTTCGCCACCGGACTTGATCATGTACTTGACCCGGTCGACGAAATCGAGAAGCCCGTCAGGACGGCGGCGGAAGGCGTCACCCATGTGAAACCAGCCGTCGCGGAACGCCTCTCGGTTGGCGGCGTCGTTGGCCCAGTACCCCGAGAACAGGCTCGGACCGCGGATCGCGCATTCGCCGGGCTCGCCGTCGGGCACGTCGCACCCATCGGCATCGACCAGTCTGACCTCGCAGAACCCGCTCTGACGCTTGGGCAGGTCCACCGGGGCCTCGCCGACCGGGATCACGTTCGCCGAAGCGGGCGGCATACCGGTCTCGGTCGACCCGAAGGTATTGAGATAGGGGGCGTTGAGCAGCGTGGTCACGTCGGCGATCACCGACCTGGGAACCAGGTCCGCCATGGCGCCGACAACACCCACCGGCTGCGGGCGCACGCCCGATGCCCTGAGCTCGGAGACAAAGTCCTCGACCATTCCCGGGATCGCGATGAGGTAGCTCACCCGGAACCGTTCGATCGCCCGGATGATCGGACCCGGCTGGTAGCCGTCGACCACGACCACCCGGCCGCCCCGCAGCAAGGTGGCGAGCGCAAAGTCGTTCGCACCCATGTGGAACAGGGGTGCCCAGGCGACGAAGGTGTCGTTTCTCGGTACCCGCAGCTCGCTGGCGAAGATCAGGGCCCGGCAGAGCATGGCCCGGTGACTGATGACCGCCCCCTTCGGCAGACCGGTGGTCCCGCTGGTGAAGATGATGACGAGCCCGTCCTCCGGCCCCACCGGAACTGGGGCCGGGGCCGCCCGGACCCGGGCGAGTGCCGCCTCGTAGTCGGGCCCGATCACCAGGTCGGGGGTGGACCCGGCCGCGCCGAGGGCATCGACGAGGTCCGGACCGGCGACCACGAACCGCGGTCGTGTCAGCTCGAGACCATGGCGCAGTTCCTCCGTCGAGAACCGCCAGTTCAGGTTGACACTGACCGCCCCGACGGTGGCCGCCGCAAGCTCGGTCTCGAGGTAGGCGGCGCAATTGCGCGCGAGCAGCGCGACACGCTCGCCATGTCCAACGCCGGCTGACTGCATGACGGCCGCAAGCCGCCCGACCCTGTGCGCCAGCTCGGCATAGGTCACGGTCCGCCCGCCGTCCACCAATGCCGGCTGCTGCGGGTTGAGCCGTGCGGTCTCGGCAAACTGGCGGCCGACGTCGACGAATCCGGCCCTGAGGATCGCCGCGTCGGCGCCGGTATCAGTCATCGGCCTGCTCCTCCACCAGAGCCAGTGCCCGCAGGGGACTGCCCGATCCCTGGCGGATCTTCAGCGGCGCGGTGATCAGCAACGTGCCGTGGGGCGGCAGCTGGTCCAGGTTGCACAGTCCCGGCAGTCCGAACCGGTTGTTGCCGTGCATGTGGTGGTGACAGGGGAACGGGATCGGAAAATGCGGCGCCTGGCCGGCGTCGGTTCCCACCGCCTCGGAGCCGAACCCGATCACGTCGCGTTTGGAAATCAGCCAGGGAATGAGGTCGGGATGCGGTCCCGGCGTATTGGCTCCCTCGTCTCCCATGTTGAGAAACGCCTCCGGATCGGTCCTGAGCGACCAGTCGGTGCGCATCAGCAGCCAGGACCGGGGCGGGATCCGACCATGGATCTCCTCCCATGCCTCGACCCGGTCCACGGTCAGAAGGTAGTCGGGGTCGGCAAGCGCATCGCGTGAACAGTCGATGACCGCGGCCGCGGCGACGAACTTCACCGGCGGAATGGTATCGGTGGTGTTGTCGGGCAGGTCGCGCCCGGAGATCCAGTGCACGGGCGCGTCGAAATGCGTCCCAGTGTGCTCGCCGCAGGAGAAGTTGTTCCAGTAGGTCGCCGGTCCGCGCCGGTCGTACCGCGAGATCTCCTCGATGCGGAACGGCCAGGTCTGGCCCAGTTCCGGGGGCAGTACGATGGTCGGCGTACGCTGGTCCAGCGTCACCGTGAGATCCACGATCCGGATTCGTCCCGACAGGATCCCCTCCAGCAGCCGTGCCAGAATCCCTGCCTCGCCGGTGCGACTGTCCATGGGGTCTCCCTGCCCGCGACCGGTCTCCGCCTACAGGCGGATGGACCGTTCGATCTCCTTCGGGTTCTCGGCAAGCCGGTGCGTGATCTCCTCGGCGACAGCTCCCACCGCAATGTCCTCGAGCCCGCGCTCAAGCCCGCGCACCACCCGGATAGCAACGGTCGCGGGATCAAGCTTCGGAGGCGGTACCAGCTGATGCCACTCGTCATCAAGCGGACCGGTGAACACGTTCACCACCCGCACGCCTCCCGCCGCCAGTTCCGCCCGCATGCAGTGCGACAGCGAGAGTGCTGCCGCCTGCGACGCGCTGTAGGTCCCCAGTTCGGGGTTGTTGACCAGCGACCAGGCCGAGAACAGGTTGACCCACGCCACCGCACCGTAGGGCCCGTCGGCGCCGCGAGCGCGCATCACCGGACCGAAGTAGCCGGCAAGCCTCAGTAGCCCGTGGTAGTGGATCTCCATCTCCTGGCGGGTGATGTTGAAGTCGAGCCGGTCGAGTGCACCACCCATGCGCACATGGGAACTGTTGTTGATCAGGATCTCCACCTTGTCGCCGATGAGCGCGGCGAGCTTCTCGACCGCATCGGTATCGGTCACGTCGAGCGGGTAGACCGATACCCTATCCCGGCCGCGCAACGCCGCGAGATCCGGGCTCCGGTTCCACGGGCGAGAGAACCCGGCGAACACCTCGCGGGCACCGGATGCGAGGAAGGCCTCGACAAGATGGCGACCCAGACCGGTGGTGCCGTCGACCACCAGGACCCGGCGTCCCCGGGGGTCGAACACCATCTCGCGCAACCGCGGGTCATCACGGGACGCGTCCCGCTCCGGGCTGGCTGCAACCACCGCGTTGCCGGCACGGTCGAGGTGCAGGGCAAGTCTCACCCTGTGGCCCCTCTCGCACCCTTCGGCCAGGTGCGCCACGATGGACGGGCCTGCATCCGAACCGACCAGTCCAAGCTTCCACGGCAACCGCTCCCGGAAGTAAAGGTCGTTGGCGTGGCGCACCGTGGTCTGGGCGAGCACCCGGCCACCGTCGGCCACGTCACGCCACTCCAGCTCGCCGTCGAGGCAGCGCTCGCACAGCTGGCGCGGCGGGTAGTGCACATGTCCGCAGCGCCGGCAGCACTGCAGCGCAAAGCGGCCGGCAGCAGCCATTGCCGCAAGTCCGTGCGCCTCGCGCGACCGGTTGCCCGGCGGTGTGACCGGAAGCCGGGTGCGCCGGGTCGGATCCTTGCGCCGGGGCGGTCCTGCCGGGCCGGTCAAGCCCCGCTCCGGCCCAGGATCGCGGCGGAACTGCACAGCCCGCGATCATATGTGATCATTCCGAAACACGAGACGAGCCCGTGGCGAGCGCCCTCGACCGCCGCACCCAGCACCTCGTCGGTCAGCTGGCGGAGGGGTTCAACCAGCCCAAGGAACCCGCCGGCGGCGCCGG
>Ga0209544_1000240_pt1 | contig 83603 bp, 75 predicted proteins | sample MesohylPK_FD_187297 | JGI IMG/M metagenome (GOLD analysis project Ga0209544, IMG submission 187297) | Host-associated microbial community of the marine sponge Aplysina aerophoba from Gulf of Piran - sponge mesohyl, lysed by proteinase K... | ecosystem: Host-associated > Porifera > Sponge >... | reverse complement strand
TTCCGCTCAGAACCCGACCGCAGACGCCGCCTGCAAGCCTGGGTCCACACCTACAATCTCCACCGGCACCACACCGCCATCGGAGACACACCCGCCAGCCGCGTCAACAACCTCTGTGGGCATTACAACTAGCGCTGGTCGCTGGCCCTCTGCTTGCCCAAGCCTGCGCACCCGTCCGCTACACCGATTCGGGCGGGTTGCCGCTGACCCTTCACAACGACCTCCATTTGGCCCGTTCGTTGGCAAGCGGTGTCGAGTTGCACGTGTTCGGGAGCACTTTTGTGCTGCCGGATCAAGCGCTTGACGTCACGCGTCCTCCGGTGCGGATTGCAGCCTGGAAGCTGACACCCGGTACCAATCCAGGTGAGTCGCAAGCCGTCCTGATTGTCGCGGACGGCCGCGGAGAGCCTCGCTCGTTCGCAGAGACGGCCGTCACGAGTCCTACTCCAGGCCAGGGTCAGCGGGATCCAAGGCCGCAGTGGGACCCTCGCGGCAGGCTTCTTGCTTATAGGGACTTAGCGACACAGGGCCTCTTCGTTCTTGATACCGCCCGCGGAAGCCTCACCCAGGTGAGTTACGGCGATCACTTCCCCGAGGTGATGGAAGATTCTGGACTGTCGTGGTCCCCGGACGGCTCACGGCTTCTGTTCAGCGGGATCCTCGAGGACGAGTCGACGTCGACCGACTACGACGAGGGCTCGGGCCCGCCTCAATTCACCTCCGAGGTGTTGCTGTACGAAGTGCGCACCGGTGAAGTGACGAGGCTGACGCACGACCGCGGCAACAATCGTCCCCTCGCTTGGTCGCCGGACGGCCGCAGGTTTCTCTCCCACTATGACGGAGTCGTGGGGATGGGCGGTGAGCCGAACGTGTACTGGAGGACGTTGACGGTCCACGACGCCCAGTCCGGCGATTCCCGGGCTCTGGCTCGTGGTCTCGTGTCTGGCGCGCGCTGGTCTCCTGACGGGAGCCGTGTCATGTACTCCTGTCTGCCGCCAGATCCGTACTTGCCATGGACTTCAGACATTTGCGTGACCAGCGTCGACGGAACAGATCGCCGTCGGCTGACGCCGTCGAATTGCGAGGATTGCTTCTTGCCCAGGTACAGCGACGAAACGGCCAATTGGCGCAGCGTCTTCGGCGGGCGCTGGGCGCCCGGCGGTGATCGGGCGATATTCACTGCGTACCTATGGAAAGCGGACGATGTCCACGAGAAATCGATTCAGATGCACGATTTTGCCTCTGACCGGGGTCAGCTCCTGATCTCGCTGACGGCTCTGGACGGCGCCATACGAACAGTGGATTTCGTCGGCTGGCTCAATGACGACGAGTTTCTCTACGAATCCACATACAGCTGCGGGGAGTACACCCCATCGCACGGAACAGCCAGCATCACAAAGTTCACGATTGACTCTGCTGAGGCTCAGGTCATAGTCGAAATTCCTGAGAAGCCGAGAGCCCCCGACGACGGACTCATCGACTGTCCGCCATCAGTTGCTCTGTCTCCGGACAGGAGTCACTTGGCGGTGCAGTATTCGCTTGCCGGGCTGCACGTGTATTCGCTGCCCTCGCGCAGCTGGACAGAGATCATTGACAGCTGGAGTTCCATCGGCGGCACGGGCACCCACTCAATCGCCAGATGCGTCGTCCCGTGGACTGCAGCAGGGTTCCTCGGGGCGTGCGATCACGTCCGCGAGGTGACGAATGCTCGGAATGTCGCGCAATAGAGGATCTCTGAGAATCGGGCCGTCATCACCGGCGGGCGCGTGTCGCTCACGGTGGTGGCTGGCCGCGGTGGCCTGCCTAGCGGCGTCGTTGCTGCCCTTGTCTGGCGCGGGCGCTGCTGAGGATTCTGCCGTCGCGGACGAGTCTGCTTCTGGTGCCGCCGAGACGTCAGCTGATTCTGACTCCGAAGAGACGGCGCGTGGCGTTGACATCGTTCGGTACGCCGGCTCGAACCCCTACGCAATGTCGATCGAGTTGGCGCAGACGCTGGTGGACGCGGGCGGCGGCACTTCGGAATGGGTGGTGCTGGCTTCGGGCGAGTCGTGGACCGATGCCGCAGCGGCGGGTCCGCTTGCGGCGTCGCTGGATGCGCCAGTTGTCCTGGTGCCCCCAGGCGGATTGCAGACGTCCACGGCACCGCCTGATCTGGTGGAGTTCCTGCGGTCGGCAGGGGTGCGTCGCGCAGTGATCGTGGGCGACCCCGAGACGTTGCCGAATCACGAGCCGTCAGTGCTGTTCGGACTGGGGATGCTGCCCCGAAACATCGAACGATTCCACGGCTCTGACCCGACCGGGGCATCCATCGCCGTAGCCGAGCGGATCGATGCCCCTGCAGAATTCGGTGAGCTGGGCCGCACGGCGATCATCGCCAGCGAACGCAGCGTTGCCGACGCCGTGGCGGCCGGGCCGTTGGCGGCTGCAGGGCCGTTCCCGCTGCTGCTCACCGCACCCGATGCGCTCGATCCGCGCATCACCGAATACCTCGCCGACCACGAGATCGAACACGTAGTGCTGGTCGGCGGCACCACCGCCATCACCCCTACGGTGCAGGAATCGCTCGAAGCAGCGGAAATCACCGTGACCCGCCTCGCGGGCCGTGACCGCAGTGACACCGCACGGCTCGCCGCGGACCTGTTCGAACAGCACACCTCCGGCGACCCCGCCTGCGCCGACGGCCCGACGCGCATCGGCCTCGCTCCTGCGCAGCAACCCGAACGAGCACTCACCGCCGGCCCCCTGCTTGGCCGGGCGTGCGGCGCCCTGCGCTACACCGAACCTCAGGGTTTGTCGCCAGACCTTCAGCACGAGCTGTTCCTCGCGCAGTCCCGAACCGGCGGGGCTGAACTGCATGTGTTCCAGAGCGCTTCCGTGCTGGATGACGAGGCTCTCGATGTCTCGAAGCCTCCGGTGCGAATTGCAGCCTGGGGTCTGATGGCGGACCAGGGCCCGGCTGGGTCGCGAGCGGAGTTGATCATCTCAGATGGCCACGGGCAACCACGCATCTACCCACAAGCCGCCGTCGATGTTCCCGGACCCAACGGAGAACAGCCGTTGCCGAGGCCCCGCTGGGGGCCACATGGTCGGTACCTGGCTTACCGAGATCCTGCGACAGGGGGCGTATTGGTTCTCGACACCGTCAGCGACCGACTCGAGCGGGTGCGTTACGGCGATGCAGTTCCAAGGTTGCTCGTTGACACAGTGCCTTCGTGGTCTCCTGACGGTTCACGCCTGATATTCAGCGGAATCATCGACGACGAAGCGACTTTGTCGGACGGCATTGGCATGCAGGAGGGTGTGATCAATCCTGGGCTCACGGCCGAACTGTTTCTGTACGACATTCCCTCTGGCGAAGTATCGAGAATGACGCACAACGCAGACGTCGACATCGTGCTTTCGTGGTCACCCAATGGCACCGAGGTGGCCTATGGCACTACACCGTATCTGTGGCCGTTTGATACGTTCGTTGATCGGTGGAGGCTGAGCATCGAGAGCATCGATACCGGTGACATCAGAGTCCTTCCTTACTACCCGTACTTGTTTCCTTGGGGGCTGAGCTGGTCGCCCGACAACAACCAGATTCTCCTCAATGGCATTCCTGACGGTGGTATCGGTCATGGTTGGCCGTCCTTTAGCTCTGAGATATTCGTCGTCGATGCCGACGGCGACAACCTCCAGCAGCTGACCCCGTCGAACTGTGAGAGCTGCGTCGAACCTCAGTACGGGAACGAAGCGATTCGGCCCCACTCTGCCTATGGCCCCTTGTGGTCCCCCGAAGGCGACAAGGCGCTGTATCGGGTAGAGGTCTGGACCGATCCAGGCCCTGAAACGTCGTGGCAGATCCACGAGTTCGCGTCGGGCACAGGCAGGGTTCTTCTCTCATTCGCGCTGGATGACCCGGCAAGATCAGCACAGAGAGTGGGCTGGTCAAACAACGAAGAGATCTTCTTCTGGTTCCGCGGCCAATGCGGCGCTCGGAGCGACGACTCTCAACGATTCGGGTACGTCGCCAGAATCGACGTCAACGCCGGATCGATCCGGCAAGAATTCGAAGTGCCACCGCGAACCTTTGCAGGCGCTCCCGAGTGCCCGCGCTACATTTCGATGTCCCCGGATGGTCAGCACTTCGGCGCGGATTTCACCCATGCCGGACTGCACGTCTACTCGCTGCAGACCCAGAGCTGGACAGCGGTCGTGGACACCTGGAGCCTCGTCGGGGGCAGCGATCGCGGTGTCGTAGGCGGCTGCCTCGCCAATTGGACGGCAGTCGGCATCCGTGGCACCTGCGACCAACTGCTCAACGCACCGACCTAGCCGCCGATCAGCCTGAGTCGACCTCTCCTCAGCTCAGCAGGGCGGGGGCGAGGCGGCGCCAGCCGTCGAATGCTGCTGCGGGATCGGGTGCCAGGACTTGCACGCAGACGTGATCGGCGCCAGCGTCGAAGTGAGCGTCCACGCGGGCCTTGACGTCGTCTTCGGTGCCCCAGGCAACGATGGCGTCGACGAGCTTGTCGGACGGGCCGCCGTCGGGGCCGCCGTCGACGTCGGCCTGGGTGAAGCCCAGCCGCAACAGGTTGTTGGCGTAGTTCGGCAGGCCCAAGTAGATGGCCATGTTCTTGCGGGCCAGCGCTCGGGCTGAGTCGGCGTCGGTGTCCAGGATGGCCATCTGCTCGGGGTAGAGCGCTGCGTCGGGGCCCATGGTCTCCCGGGCGACTGCGGTGTGCTCGGACGGGACGAAGTACGGGTGGGCGCCAGCGGTGACGGTGGCCGACAGCTCCAGCATCTTGGGACTGAGCGCGGCCAGCAGCTCGCCCGGCGCGATCTGCGCAGCGAAACGGCTGGACCAGCGTCCCTGCACTGGGCGCTGGGCTGCTCGACCCTTCCCAGCAGGAGTCTCGCCGCTGGAATAGCTCGGCAACTGAGACATGCGATGACCGCGGCCTCGGCAGAGCAGTAGCCTCCGCCGCGGGGTTTGGTTCATTGAAGCGACCAAGAGCGCTCATACGCTCGCGTGATCGTCGGTCGACGCGCATCGTAGCCACAGCGACGATCGTCGCGCTCGTTGCGTCAGCGTGCAGTGACGGCAGTGTCTGGCGACAAGACACGACGGCGCCGCCTACCGACACCTCGGCTCCGGCCGCCGTCACGGCCGAGATTCCAAAGACATCCGCAGCGGCCTCACAAGACGCGCCGCTGCCCACCAGACCGGTCGATCCCGGCGGCGACGCCGGGAATGGGTGGGTTACAGACTCCGAAGGCGACCCCGAGGCGCCGCACGACCAAGAGGCGATCGTTCAACAAGAAGTGACCGACGCTGCATCAAAGGGCGGGCAGGACGCACCGCACCAAGTGCCAACGCCAGCGGAACTGGAGGCGCTGCGCACAGCCCTCAATCCCTCGATGCCAGGCGGCGGCGTCTTCGCTGGATACAACAATTACTGGTGTGCTCTGACGTCCGAGGGCCACATCCACTGCTGGGGTACAACAGATAGGGAGACACGCGTCAGTGAGCTGGCAAGAATGCCGTGGCCGAGTGGAACATTTATTGCAATCGACGTCGGATCGGATTTTGCGTGTGCTATTCGCACGGACAAATCCTTGGCGTGCTGGGGCAAAGATCACTACAGCGACCGAGATTTGAACACCCCAGACGGCGAGTTCGCGAGTGTCACAGTTGGAATTCGTGACGCGTGTGCCATACGCAGCGATGCCACCGTCGTATGTTGGCAAATCAACGATCTCCGCGAGAGATTGCCCGACAACGCGCACGCTCCTGATGGCGAGTTCGTATCTATTGCAGCCGAAGGCAAGCGAATTTGCGGTGTTAAGACTGAGGGCGAACTCATTTGTTGGGGCCCCATTGACCGAGACCAAGTTCGTCCAGCAAACGGAAAATTCATCAGCGTTTCGGGATCATGCGCGATGCGCGCCGACCGTTCCCTCGTCTGTTGGGACTGGTCCCCAGAACACAACTCGTGGAGTTCTGTCCAATATGCATTCTCATCCGGCGAGTTTCTCTCATTCTCTGCGACGGAAGATCATCGTTGCGCCGTCGCACTCGACGGTGCGCTCGCATGCTGGGGATACGAACGGCAGCGTCGAAATCCAGAGATCTGGTTTGATCAGTACATCGCAGTTGCCGTCACTGCGAACAGCGCTTGCGCGCTGAGCGTCCACGGCAGAATCAGATGTCTCGACATCGCCTCACCGGCTGGCACGCGGTTCGGACCCGGCCGCATGTCGGTCCAGCTTCCGGGTCATGATGCGGTGGCTGGCGATGGCGATGCTGGCGCGATGGGTGCTCGGGCGCGCCGCATCGGCATCGGCAACAGCTTCATGTGCATGTTGCAGGACGACTCGACGATCCAGTGCCTCGGGTGGTTCTTGCAGTGGTATCACGAAGAAAACGAGATCATTGGCGCAGTACCCCCACCGGGCCGGTTTGTCTCGGTGGTCGCCGGGCCGAATCATGCATGTGCCCTGACGACGGAGCACACGCCCGTTTGCTGGGGGCCACGTTCGCAGGAACGCGACCCCAGGTGGGGCGATCCTGTGGGTCCCGGTTTCATCCCGAGCGGAACCTTCGCGATGCTCACCGCCGGAGGATCGCATACGTGCGGATTGCGCGACGATCGAAGCATCGAATGTTGGGGCAGCGCTTCCGGCAGTTTCCTCGGCACGCCAGAGGGAACCTACGTAGATGTCTCGGCAGGAACGGGATACACCTGTGCCCTTCGCGAAGACGGCGTGATCGTTTGTTGGAGCGCCTTTGGAGACCAAGAGACTTGGCAGCATTCAGCGCCGGACAGCCGCTACATCAGACTGGCCGCCGGAGCGGATCAATATTGCGGAATACGAGGCGACTATTTGTTCACATGCTGGTGGGGCGGCAACTCTAGGTGGCGCAGCAGCGGAGAGGTCCACCACGAATCGACATTCGCCACGTTCACTGACGTCGCAGTCGGAAGTGATCACACCTGCGGACTCAGGCTCGATAACACCGTCGCATGCTGGGACCATTACGGATCTGAGCACGTGGGCGCGCCCGGAGACTCGTTCTTCGAGATCTATTCAGGATCTGATACTTCCTGCGCAACGGATGCTCAGGGTGCAATCACGTGCTGGGGGCGCAACTCCGTGGGCCAAGCCGAGGCGCCCAGCGGCTCCTTTGCTGACATCTTTTCGACCGGTGCGCACACATGCGCGTTCCGTCCGGAAGGAACCTTCGAATGCTGAGGCATCCAACAGCGTCGGCCAATCTGACCCGCCATAGTTCTTGGCAGGGATTCGGCGAGGTCGACCTCAGTTCAGCAGGGCGGGGGCGAGGCGGCGCCAGCCGTCGAATGCTGCTGCGGGATCGGGTGCCAGGACCTGCACGCAGACGTGGTCGGCACCGGCGTCGAAATGGGCGTCCACGCGGGCTTTGACGTCGTCTTCGGTGCCCCAGGCCACGATGGCGTCGACGAGCTTGTCGGACGGGCCGCCGTCGGGGCCGCCGTCGACGTCGACCTGGGTGAAGCCCAGCCGCAGCAGGTTGTTGGCGTAGTTCGGCAGGCCCAGGTAGATGGCCATGTTCTTGCGGGCAAGCGCGCGGGCGGAGTCGGCGTTGGTGTCCAGGATGGCCATCTGCTCGGGGTAGAGCGCTGCGTCGGGGCCCATGGTCTCCCGGGCAACTGCGGTGTGCTCGGGCGGCACGAAGTACGGGTGGGCGCCGGCCGTCGCGGTCGCCGACAGCTCCAGCATCTTGGGGCCGAGCGCGGCCAGCACGATCTCGGGCAGCTCCTGGGGGCCATGTGCCATGAAGCGGGCCTTGCCCATGCGTTCGAGGTACTCACGCATGTAGCTGAGCGGCCGGGAGTAGTCGTGCTTGCGGATGTACTCCACCAGGTGGTGGTGGCTGACACCGAGGCCCAACAGGAAGCGTCCCGGGTAGGCCTCGTCGATGGTGCGCAGCGTGTTGGCCATCGTCATGGGATCGCGGGCGTAGATGTTGGCGATGCCGGTCGCGATCTTGATGGTGCTGGTGCCTTCCAGCAGGCGGGCAGCCGCCACGAACGGGTCACGCCCGACGGCCTCGGGAACCCAGAATGCGCCGTAGCCGAGTTCCTCAGCCTCAGCGACAAATTCCACGCCTTGCGCGGACGGCAGTGCGTCGAGCACCCCCGTCCAGATGCCGATACGTCCCAGATCAATGCTTCCCATGCTCATGGGCCGTGACGCTACCCCCGCCGCTGAAGAACCGTCAGGGCAAGTTCGTGCCTGAAGCGAGATGGCGGGTCAGTCGAGGCGGCGGAGGTCGCCCATGTAGCGAACTCGGCGGTCGAGGTAGTTCTGCACGCCGGGCAGGATGAGCGGGGCGGTGTCGACGCCCTCGCGGATCTTTGCGGGGGTGCCGACGGCGATGGCTCCCGGTGGGACCTTCATGCCTCCTGGCACCACGGCACCGGCGCCCACTAGCGCCCGCTCACCGACTTCGGCGTCGTGCAGCACGATCGCCCCGGTGCCGATGAGCGCCTCGTCGTGCACGACGCCGCCCTCGATGTGGGCCAGGTGGCCGATGGTGCAGCGCTCCCCCACCGTGGTCGACCATTCCTCGGTCACGTGCAGCACGGCGTTGTCCTGCACTGAGGTGCCGGCGCCTACGACGATGTCGTTGTCGTCGCCGCGCAGCACCGCGCCCGACCAGATCGACGCCTCGGCGCCGATCGTCACCCTGCCGATGATGATCGCCTCGGGCATCACGAAGGCGTCGGGATGGATGTCGGGCTCGTAGTCGCCAAGCGCATAGATAGGCACGCCGTCACGCTAGTGGTCAGCCTCTGAATTCATGGAGCCGCTGCGCACAGCGGCCGGTACGGTGCGCACTCCATGACGCAGCCTCCGGTGGCACCGCAGCGGCCCCACATCCGGCGCATTCACGGCACCGAGACCGCAGACCCGTGGCACTGGCTGCGCGACCGGGACGACCCCGCCGTGCAGGACTATCTCGAGGCCGAAAATGCCTACACCGAGGCAGCGGCGGCGCACCTGGCCGAGCTGCGCGAGCAGATCTTCAACGAGATCAAGGGACGCACCAAGGAGACCCACCAGTCGCTGCCGACACCGAAGGACGACTGGGAGTACCGGGCGCGCACGGTGGAAGGCCAGCAGTACGTCATCCACGTGCGACGACCCCGCGGCGGCGGCGACGATGACGAGGCGGTGCTGCTCGACGAGAACGAGCTGGCCGAGGGCCACGACTACTTCGCCGTCGGCGACCTGGCTGCCAGTCCCGACCACCGCCTGCTCGCCTACACCGTCGACACCGACGGCGACGAGAAGTACGCACTGACCATCGTCGACATTGCGAGCGGCGAAGTGCTCGACGGCCCCGATGTGCCTGCTCCCGACTGCGGGCTCACCGACCTCAGCTACGGGCTGGTGTGGGCGAACGACAACTCGACGCTGTTCGCCGTGCGCACCGACCCAGCCCAGCGCCCGAACCGGGTCATCCGCCACGTCGTGGGCACCGACCCCGCCGACGACGTCGAGGTGTACCGGGAAGACGACGAGCGGTTCTGGGTGGGCGTCGGGGCCTCTCGCAGCGAGCGGTACATCGGCATCGGATGCGAGTCGAAGACCACCTCTGAGCACCGGCTGCTCGACGCCGACAATCCGACCTCAGCGCTGCTGCTGGTGCAGGAGCGTCGAGAGGGCATCGAGTACGGCGTCGACCACCAAGACGATCGCCTGCTCATCGTGACCAATGACGGCGCCGAGGATTTCCGTCTCTTGGAGGCACCACTGCCGACCGATTCCGGGGGCGAGGGCCTGCCGTGGCGAGAGCTCATCGGTGCCCGGCCAGGCATCCGGCTGGACGGCGTGGACTGCTTCGCCGATTTCGCCGTCGTTCACGAGCGCAAGGACGGCCTGGTGACGATGCGCGTCCACGACACCAGTAAGGCCAGCGAAGAACTCCCGCTGGGTCCGGGAGTCGAAATCGAGATGCCCGAGCCTGTCTACGAAGCAGGAGGCGGCTCGAACGCCGAATACGAGACCGAGCGGTACCGCTTCGGCTACACGTCGATGGTCACGCCGCCGTCGATCTTCGAGCTGGACCTCGACAGCGCCGAGCGAGAGCTGCTCGACCAGCTTCCGGTGCTCGGCGACGTCGATCTGACCGCATACCGAACTGAGCGAATCAGGGCAACTGCGCCCGACGGCACCGAAGTCCCCATCAGCATGGTGTGGAAGCCGAGCGCCGTGCGTTGGCCTGCGCCGTGCCTGCTGTACGGCTATGGCGCGTACGAGATGCCGATGCCGGCATCGTTCTCGACGGCGCGGCTGTCGCTGCTCGACCGGGGAGTTCTCTTCGCCATTGCCCATGTCCGAGGCGGCGGCGAGCTCGGCCGACCTTGGTACGAAGGCGGCAAGCTGGCCAACAAGTCGAACACGTTCGACGACTTCGCCGCGTGCGCCGCACACCTCGCCGCAACCGACTGGGCCGACCCAGCACGGATCGTCGCCCGTGGCGGCAGCGCCGGCGGATTGCTGATGGGCGCCATGGCGAACCGCCATCCGGAGCTGTTCTGCGGCATCGTCGCCGAGGTGCCGTTCGTGGATGTGCTGAACACGATGCTCGATCCCGACATCCCGCTGACAGTCACCGAATACGACGAGTGGGGCGACCCCAACGATCCGGAAGTCTTCGAGACCATCCGGTCGTACGCGCCCTACGAGAACGTGGAAGCCGTCGACCATCCGGCTTTGCTCGTGACCGCAGGGCTCAACGACCCGCGGGTGCAGTACTGGGAGCCAGCGAAGTGGGTCGCCAAGCTGCGAGCGACGACGACCTCGACCAAGCCGATCCTGCTGCGCACCGAGATGGGGGCCGGCCACGGCGGACCGTCAGGCCGCTACGACGCCTGGCGTGACGAGGCCTTCATTCTCGCCTTCATCTGCGACGTGCTCGACGTGGCGTAAGCCACGCGCAGGCAACACGGGTGGCGTAAGCCACGCGCAGGCAACACGGGTGGCGTAAGCCACGCGCAGGCAAGACCGTCGGCGTGACGCACTCAGAACAGGGCCGCGACAGCGAGCACCGCCAGCCCGCCGTTGCGCAGCAGCGAGCCAGCGCCCACCGGCTTCGCCGACCAGCGGCCGAAGCAGGCACACGCCGGCCGTTCCGAGGCCGGCTGCCGCAGCACCCGCGCCAGCGCTGCGCTGAACGCCGCCAACAGCCCCAGCGCCAGCCACGCCGGCCACGGCTCGGCCAGACCGGCGGCGAGGCCGGCACCCAGCACGATCTCAGCCGGAGCAATGAACCAGACCGACCAGCGGGGCGCCCCCATCGCTTGCGCAGCACCCGGCCAAGACGGATCACGCAGCTTCAGCGCTCCCGACGCCAGGAACAGCACGCCGAGTACGACGCGAGCGACGGTGCCAATCACCTGACCGCTCGATCACCGAACCACGCCGCACCGCCTTCAGGCAAAGGTGCCGTAGCCGCCCTTCCAGAACAGCAGTGGGTCCTTCGCATCGAGCACCTCGAGCTCCACCACCCGGCCGACCACGATGTCATGGTCACCGCCGTCGTACACCGCCTCGATGGTGCAGTCGATGTAGGCGATCGAGCCGTCGATAATTGGTGCGCCCGTCGGCCCCGGATGCCACTCGACATCGGCGAATTTGTCGTCGGCCCGGCTGGCCATGACGCCGCAGGTGGCCATCTGGTCCTGAGCCATGATGTTCACGCAGAAGCTGCCCGCAGCACGGATGTCCCCCCACGAAGACGAGTCCTTGGTGGGCAGAAACGCCACGAGCGGCGGGTCCAGCGACACCGACGTGAACGAGCCGATGGCCATGCCGATCGGCCGGCCCTCGTTCACGGCAGTCACGGCCGTCACGCCTGTCGGGAAGTGCCCCAGAACGTCCCGGAAGAGCCTGCTGTCGATGGTCGGCTGGTCGCTTGCGTCAGTCACGGCTGCAACCCTAGACACGGCGCTGGGGCAGTTTCCCCGCCCCGAGGCGCTTGGGGCCCTCGGTCGGGCTGCGATGGCCGTATGTAGCCTCCGACCATGACTTCGAGCGCTGGCGGCGACACCTCAAACGGCGAGGCGGCAAGCGCCCCGCACGACGGCTTGGTGGCCGTGGTGAAGCGGGACTGCCCGACGTGCGAGCTCGTCGAACCGGTGCTTGCAGACATCGAGGCCCGCAGCTCGCTCACCGTGTACACCCAGGACGATCCCGCCTTCCCCGAGGCGGTCTCCGCCAAGGTGCACGACGACGACCTCGGGTTCTCCTGGCATCACGACATCGAGACCGTCCCGACGCTCATGCGTTTTGCCGGCGGCGACGAGGCCGGCCGCATCGTGGGTTGGTCACGGCCCGAATGGGAAGCCTTCACCGAGCTGACCGCACTTGGCAGCGACTTGCCCGAACATCGCCCCGGCTGCGGCTCGCTGTCGGTCGATCCAGCCCACGCCGACGCCTTGGAAGCTCGTTTCGGGAGCTCAGGACTCAGTGCTCGCCGCGTCGAGTTCGGCAGCCAGGAGGACATCCACGAGGCGATGTACGACCGCGGCTGGTCAGACGGCCTGCCGCTCGTGCCCCCGACTGCCGAACGGGTGGCCGCCATGCTGGCGGGAACGTCGCGCGCAGCCGGCGACATGGTGGCCAACGTCGCACCGGATCTTGCCGACTGCACCGTCGAGAAGGCCGCCGTCAATGCCGTGATGGCCGGCTGCCAGCCCGAGTACTTCCCCGTTGTGCTCGCAGCGCTGACCGCCGTCTGCAACGACACGTTCAACATGCACGGGATGCTGGCCACCACCATGCCGGTCGGACCGGTCTTCATCGTCAACGGCCCGATCGCCCGCCAGATCGGCATGAACAGCGGGATGAACGTGTTCGGCCAGGGCAACCGCGCCAACAGCACGATCGGTCGGGCCGTGCAGTTGATCGTGCGCAACGTCGGCGGCGGACGCCCCGGCGGGGTGGACCGGGCTGCCCTGGGCCAGCCGGGCAAGGTGGGCTTCTGCTTCGCCGAGATCGAAGGCGTGGACGAAGCTGCGACGGCGAATGGCGATGGAAGTGCCAGCTGGGACCCATTGTGCACCGACTTCGGTTTCGAAGCCGGAACCAACACCGTCACAGCGTTCCCCGGCGAGGCACCCCGCTCGGTGGTCGACCAGCTCTCACGCGATCCCGAGTCGCTGGCCCGCACCATGGCCGCCGCGCTGAACGTAATCCATCACCCGAAGCTGGTCCTGGGCTTCGATGCGATCCTGGCGGTAGCGCCCGACCACTCCCGCGTGTTCATCGACAGCGGCTGGTCCCGCCAGCAGATCGCCGAGCGCATCAACGAGCTGACGACCCGACCTGGCGCCGAGCTGGTGCGCGGAGCAGGCGGCATCGCCGAAGGCGTCCCCGAGTTCCTGGCCGAGACCGACCTGCCCAAGTTCCGAGAGGGCGGCTTGCACCTCGTGCACTGCGGCGGCGGCGCTGGGCTCTTCTCCGCAGTTATCGGCGGCTGGGTGAACGGCGAAGTAGGCGCTCAGCCTGTCTGCGTAGAGATCGATCCCTGGCGCTAGCACGGCTCGTTCGCCGGAGAGGTCTGCAGATCAGCGGCTACAGTCGGTCCGAACGTGCCCACCGGATCCAACCCAGGGGGAACCACATGAGCACTGTTGTCTTGGACCCCACGAACGAAGCAGCGCCTTCGCATCGCGAGCGTGTGGCCCGACCCGACAAGCTGGACGGCCTCACCGTCGGGCTGCTGGATATCAGCAAGCCCCGCGGCGACCGCTTCCTGAATCGGCTGGAGGAGCGGCTGACCGAGCGTGGACTGCGGGTCGAGCGCTACTCAAAGCCCACGTTCACCAAGCCGGCGCCTGTCGACCTGCGCCACGAGATTGCCACCAAGTGCGACGTGGTGATCGAAGCGCTAGCCGATTGAGGCAGTTGCACGTCGTGCAGTGTGCACGACATCGCTGATCTGGAACGCCGCGGCATCCCGGCTGTCTTCGTAGCCACCGTCCAATTCATTGACGGGGCCGAGGTGCAGGGCAAGGCGCTCGGCTTCGACCCCGCGGCCGTGTGGGTGGAGCATCCCATCCAAGACCGCACCGACGATGAAATGGTCTCCATCGCCGACAAAGCCTTCGACGAGCTGATTGAACAGCTCGTAGCTGCTTGAGCTACGAGCCATAGAGCACGGCGTAGCTGCTTGAGCTACGAGCCATAGAGCACGGCGTAGCTGCTTGAGCTAGCCAAGCCGGAGCTGGTCGCCATCTGCGGTGACCAAGCCCTCCGCAATCAATCCATCGATGAGCCGGTAAGCCCGGGTTTCATCGCGTCCGAGCCTCATCGCCTCAGCAGCCTGGGATCGCTTGATTGCACCGCCGGATAGCGCGGCCAGCAGGCGACCCCTGGCTTGGCGGTCGCTGCCTTCGAACGGCGCTTGCCGCGCACTGACCCCAGCGCTGCGATCAGCCGGGTCAGGTGAGTCCGACCCCGCCCACGCGCACCACCGCTCGACAGGGCACTCGCCACAGCTCGGGTCTCGCTTGGTGCAAACCCGTGCGCCGAGATCCATCATCGCCTGGTTCCATCGCCAGCCCTCGCCCGCAGGCACCAGTTCGTCGGCGAGCTGTTGGGCTTCCGCCCCGCTGAGCCGGCGGCCCGTCCATCGGGCCAGGATGCGGCCCACGTTGGTATCAACCACACCGGCGTCGATGCCGAAGGCGAACGCCTGCACGGCCCGAGCGGTGTAGGGACCTACGCCAGGCAGCCTCAGCAGGCTGTCCAGATCGACGGGCAGCTCACCGCCGTGATCGGAGGAGATGACCTTCGCCGCGTGCCACAGGTTGCGAGCGCGCCGGGGATAGCCCAAACCCTGCCAGGCAGCCAGAACGTCAGACAGCTCCGCTTGTGCGAAGTGCCCAGGCGTGGGCCAGCGCTCAGCAAACAACTCGAAGTAGGGCAGCACGCGATCAACCTGGGTCTGCTGCAGCATGACCTCCGAGACCAGCACGAGCCACGGATCGCGCGTGCACCGCCACGGCAAGTCCCGTCGCTCGGTCGCCCACCACTGGAGCAAATCGGCGTGGCGCGAGCCATGCGCATCCGGCACGGTGCAGCGCTCGCCGCGCTTATCTCGTTCAGCGCGGATCACGCCACGCTCATCCCAGCTCGGCGTGGAGCGGCAGCTCAGCCCTGCCCGACTGCAGCCTCGTCGCTGTAGGGGAAGCGTCGCTCAGGCGAGGCATCCCGCTTCCAGATCATCACCTTGCGCCGGAAGTAACAGACCTCTTCGGATCGCTGGTTGACTGCCCGAGTCTCGACCGTCACCACACCCCGGTCGGGCCGTGAACTCGACTCCCGCTTGTCGAGCACCTTGGTGACGGCATAGATGGTGTCGCCGTGGAAGGTCGGGCGCGAGTGCGTCAGCGTCTCGACCTCAAGGTTGGCGATGGCCGCACCGCTGACGTCGGGCACGCTCATACCCAGCACCAGCGAGTACACGAGATTGCCGACCACGACATTCTTGCCGTGCACGGTCTCGTGCTGGGCGAACCACTCGTTGGTGTGCAGCGGGTGGTGGTTCATGGTGATCATGCAAAAGAGGTGATCGTCGGCCTCGGTGATCGTCTTGCCCGGCCAGTGCCGGTACACGTCGCCGATCTCGAAATCCTCGAAATAGCGCCCGAACGGGCGGTCATGGACGGTCACGGGAACCTCCGTGCGGTGGTTTGGAGCAGTGGTGCTGGTTGGTGGGTCGAGTCATCGTACGGCGCACGGCTCGCGGCTACCGGGCTGCGGCGGGGTCGCTTGCGGGAGTCGGCTTTAGCCTGTGCGGCTGTGACGACGACGGGGACAATCGCTGGGACGGCTGCGGCACCTGCCGAGCCGGATATGCGGGCGGCGGCTGACGCGCTGGCGGCGGGCACCGACGCCGTGAGCCGAGCCTGCGCGCACGCGGTCGGCAAGGGTGACGATCACCAGTGCTTCCTCTACGACCTGGCGCACACCGCTTCGGCACTGCGCATCTGCGAATCGTTGCTCGACTGGGGCGCGCTGGGCGACGCCGAGGCCCGCCTCGCGTGCGGCTTCATCGCCGACGCGCTCGGCGAGTTCTACGCCCGGCTGTTCGCCCGCGAGTCTCAGTGGGGCCTCGAAGCGAGCGCACTCGACGGTGCCCGCGACTTCATGGCTGCCTACCGCGACCCCGCCTACGTCGCCACGCTCGCCGAGCTCGCGCCGCCCAGCCACCTCGACGAAGACTTCGAACTCGTCGCGGAGACGTTCCGCCGCTTCGGCGAGGACAAGATCGTACCCGCCGCCGAGCACATCCACCGCGGCGACACCGACATCCCCGAAGACCTCATCGCGGGCCTCGCCGAGCTCGGCTGCTTCGGCCTGTCGGTGCCCGAGGAATACGGCGGCTTCGCCTCAGGCTCTGAGAGCGACTACCTGGGCATGGTCATCGCCACCGAGGAACTGTCACGGGCATCGCTGGGTGCGGGCGGCTCGCTCATCACCCGGCCCGAGATCCTCACGCGGGCGCTGGAACGCGGCGGCACCGAGGAGCAGAAGAAGCACTGGTTCCCCCAGATCGCCGCCGGCGAGACCATGGTTGCGGTCGCCGTCACCGAGCCCGATTACGGCAGCGACGTGGCCAACCTAGTCGTGTCGGCGACGCCCACCGAGGGCGGTTGGCTGATCTCGGGCACCAAGACGTGGTGCACGTTCGCGGGCCGGGCCGACGTGCTGATGCTGCTGGCCCGCACCGACCCCGACCGGCGCAAAGCGCACCGGGGCCTCAGCCTGTTCATCGTGCCCAAGCCCCAGGCGGAGGGTCACGACTTCCAATTCACCGACGAGCGGGGCGGCACTATCGAGGGCCGGGCGATCGCCACGCTCGGCTACCGGGGCATGCACAGCTTCGAGATTGCCTTCGACGACTGGTTCGTGCCCGCAGAGAATCTCATCGGCGGCGACGACGGCATCGGGCAGGGCTTCTACCTGCAGATGGCCGGGTTCGAGAACGGTCGGCTGCAGACGGCGGCACGGGCCGTGGGCGTCATGCAGGCGGCCTATGACGAGGCGCGTTCCTACGCGGCCGAGCGCAAGGTGTTCGGCCAGCCGATCGCCGAGTACCAGCTCACGCAGGCGAAGCTGGGCCGCATGGCCGCGATCATCGCCGCGGCCCGCCAGTACAGCCACGAGGTGGCCCGCATGATGGCGCGAGGCGGCGGGGCGCTGGAGGCGTCGATGATCAAGGCGTACGTCTGCAAGGCCGCCGAGTGGGTGACCCGTGAGGCACAGCAGATCCACGGCGGATTCGGCTTCGCCGAGGAATACACGGTGAGTCGGCTGTTCGTCGACGCCCGGGTGCTGTCGATCTTCGAGGGCGCGGATGAGACGCTGTGCCTCAAGGTGATCGCGCGGCGGCTGCAGACCCAGAGCGCCTGAGAGGCTGCGCCGCGGATCGGTTCGCTGGCACGGGATAGCTTCGGCGCGTGCACCCGATCGAGCACCTGCGCTATGTGGCGCGTGCGGGCGACCTGTCCCAAGACGTGCTGGTGCGCGAGACGGCATCGGCACTGGGCGCGCTGGCGTCTGACCCGCTGGAGCTGGTCACCGTGTGCCGTCGGATTCTCGACAAGTACCCGATCGCTGGGGCGCTGTGGTCGATGGCGGCTCGGGTGTGCACGTCTGCGCAGCCCTACCGGGCTGCACGCGAGTTCTCGTCCGAGCTGCGCGCCGACGACACCGCTCATCACGCTGCCGATGCGCTGCCTGCCGATGCGACGGTCTGCCTGCTGGGTTGGCCCGACCTTGCCGCCGAAGGACTGGGGCGACGATCGGACGTGACCGTGCGCGTCATCGACGCCTACGGCGAGGGTGCCGGCCTGGCACGGCGGCTCGCCGGCAACGGCTGCGACGTGACCGACGTGCCGCTCGCCGGCTTGGCGGCTGCGTGCTCGAACGCAGATGTGATCCTGGTGGAGGCCGCCGTCGCTGGGCCCGAAGCGGTGATCGCAGCGGGCGGCTCCCACGCTGCCGCCGCTGTCGGGTACGTGTCGGGGGTCGACGTCTGGTGCATCGCCGGGCAGGGTCGCGCACTGCCCCGGCAGTTCTTCGAGGCCGCAGCGAGCACCGTCGCAGATGAGCCGTGGGAGTGCGACGAGGAAGTGGTGCCGCTCGGCCTGTTCAGCCACGTCGTCGGCCCAAACGGCGTCGAGCCCGCCGCCGGCTGGCAGCGCGCCGATTGCCCGCTCGCCGCCGAATTGCTTCGCCCTGCAATCTGAAACCTGGTGAACCGTGGCCGAGCCGACCGGGAGCGCTAGTTTGCCTGCCGTGCTTGACGCGCCATCCACCGACATCAAGCTCGAGACGCTCTCCGGCCACACCCACACGCTGGGCGAATGGCTGGTGGTGTTCAACCTCATGGGCGTCGTCATCGACCCCTACACCCACCAGAGCGGCTGGATACTGCCGACTGCATCGCGCCTGTTCCTGGTCTACGAAGAGGCCGACGTGCGCTGCGCCTTCGTGGTGTGCAGCGATGCGGAAGGCGCCCGCAGCTTCCTCGGCCGCTTCGCCGACGAGCACTTCGTGCTGCTCGACCCCGAGCGCGAGTTCGTGCGCTCGCTCGGCCTCGAGCGGCTGCCGGCCCTCGTGCACCTCGCCCAGGACGCCAGCGTGCTCGGCTCGGCCCAGGGCTGGAATGCGGCCGAATGGTCCGACGTCATCGACGGCGTCGAAGACGCCATGGACTGGCGGGCACGGCCGGTGCTGCCCACCGCCGAAGACCCGGGCAACTTCGAAGGCACTCCCGCCCTGGGATAACCCGGCCCGCTCGGCGACCTCAGCGGGAGTCGAGGCGGGCGCGCAACCGAATGGGCGACGGCGGTCCCCCGCTGATCGGCAGTTCCTCGCGGATGCGTTTGCTGTGGTACATCGCTCGGTCAGCGCGGGCGATGAGATGCTCGGCATCGCGCGTGGTGGCGTCAGAGGCTGCCGTCCCGATGCTGATGCTCGCATACACCGCGACCAAGCCGTGCTGGTCCGCACCGACCTGTGCGTCGTCGAGCAGGATCGCCGGCGACACGGCTTCGCGCAGCCTGAGCGCGATGCGGTCCATGTCCGCGCGCGTTCGCACTCCATCGCAGATCACGAGGAATTCGTCACCTCCGAGACGTGTGACCACATCGGACGGTCGCAGCGCATTGCGCAGGCGCGCCGCCACATGCTGCAGCACATGATCGCCGACGGCATGACCGTGATTGTCGTTGACGTCCTTGAGCCCGTCGACATCGCAGAACGCGACACCAACGACGTAGTCGCCCCGCCGGGGCCGGCGCAGCAGCCCATCGAGATGCCGCAAGGCGTCCTTGCGGCTCACGGCTCCGGTCAGCGAGTCGATCTTGGCGGTGCGCCCACTCTTGGCGCCCCACAGCGCACCGAGCGCGAAGCACATGATTCCGGCAGCGGCGAGTGCCGCGACGATCACGCTCATCGTCTATCCCCTGGGTTCTTCCACGCCCGCTCACAGGGCGATTCATCCGACAGAACCCAGACCGTTGTACCGCGCACCTCAGCGTGCTGTCCAGCCCCCGTCCACCATCAGCGAGCTGCCGGTCACGTAACTGCTGGCCTCGCTGGCCAGGAACAGCAGCGCCCCGTCCAGCTCGTGGGTGTGCCCGGGCCGCCGCATCGGGGCGTTTCGGCTGATCCACGCCATCGAGCGATCGTCGTCGAACATCGGTGCGGTCAGCTCGGTCTCGAAGTAGCCGGGACACAGGGCGTTCACCCGTACACCCCGGGTCGCCCACTGCACGGCCAAGTCGCGGGTCAGGTTCACCAGGCCGGCCTTCGAAGCCGCATAGGCGGGCTGCAGATTCGGTGCCGAGGCCACGTGCCCGTGCACCGACGCCACGTTGATGATGCTGCCTGCGGCTTCTCTGGCGATGATGTCGGCGGCCACGAGGCCCGCCAGCAAGAAGCATGCGTTCAGGTTGATGTCGACCACGTGCCGAAAGCTCTCCACGTCGGCCTGCTCGCCGGGGTTGATGGCGTCGCTCACGCCGGCATTGTTGACCAGCACATCAACCTTGCCGTAGTGGTCGATGGTTCGGGCGACAAGGTCGCGGCAGGCATCGTCGTCGCCGACATCGCATGAGATCGCCAGCGCGTCGGGCAGTCGCGACGCCAGTGATTCGAGCCGATCCGCCCGCCGCGCGGCAACGACCACTTGAGCCCCCGCCGCGGCGAATACCTCGGCGAACCGAACGCCGAACCCGCTCGATGCGCCTGTCACTAGGCACACCTGCCCCTCGAGCCGGAACGGTGCCACCAAGTCGATCTGCCCGTTCGCTGCGGTCTCGTTCATTGACGTTCCTCTTCTGGCACTGGGGTGGGACTCCAGCGCCAGAGCGTACGGCGCTGAGATGTGCGAATGGGAAGTGCAGTCCAAGTGCCGCCCCGGCCACGCACGGCCCAAGTGCCCTAGCGTGTGGGCCATGAAGATCCGGATCGGCTTCGGGCTGGGCACGCGCAGCTTCACCAACGACCACGCCACCTTCGACCCGTTCGTGGACGCGCTCGAGGACAACGGCTTCGACTCGCTGTGGCTGAGCGAGCGGCTCGGCGGCGAATGCCCCGATCCGATCGTGGGCTTGGCCTACGCCGCGGGTCGCACCAAGCGCATGAAGTTCGGCATGTCGGTGCTGGTGCTGCCCGGCCGCAACCTCGCAGTGCTGGCCAAGGAGCTCGCCAGCCTCGACCGCCTCTCCGACGGCAGGCTGCTGCCGGCGTTCGGACTGGGCGTCGCCGACGTGCATGAGCAGGCCGCGTTCGGCGTCGAGCGCCGCCAGCGGGCGAAGATGTTCAACGAGGCCCTGCCGCTGCTCAAGCGCTTCTGGGAGGACGAGCCCGTCACGCACCACGGCGACTGGTACGACTACGACGAAGTGTCGCTGCTGCCCAAGCCGGCGCAGAAGCCCATGGACATCTGGCTGGGCGGAGCGGCCGAAGTCGAGTTGCGCCGCTGCGGGCGCTTCGGCGACGGGTGGCTGCCGTCGTTCTGCACGCCCGACATCGCGGCCGCAGGCTGGAAGATCGTGAACGAGGCCGCCGACGAGCACGAGCGCTGGATCGACCCGGAGCACTTCGGCGTCCTCGTCCCGTACACCCACGGCGAGATGACCGCCGGCTACCAGGCGATCCTCGAACGTCGTGCACCCGGCATCGATCCGAGCGAGATTATCCCGACCGGCTGGGACGGCCTGCGCGACCAACTCCAGCGATTCATCGAGGTCGGCGCGTCCAAGTTCGTGCCGATCCTGGTCGGCGAACCCGAAGACTGGTTCGCCGAACTCGAAGGCGTCGCCAAGGCCGTCCTCCCGCTGCAGAACTAGCCCCGCAGAAGCGCTCGGCGTCAGCCAGCGTTATCGGGCGACGCGTTTTCGACCGCCGCTGCGGGACTCAGCAGTGCCTCGAGCATCTGCTCAACGGAGGCACTTCGGGCGTTCTTGAAGGCTTCGAGACGTTCGTACACCTCGCTCGCGGCACGGTGGAAGCCGTCTGGCAGACCTGCCGCGGCGAACGTTTCTGCTATTTCGTCCATCTCGCCCACCCAGCGCCATGCCTTGGGGGCGACAGCAATGGACGTGTACGCCAACCGCTGCGACAGGCCGCTCTGCGACAAGGCCCACTCGGCGGTTAGCTCGTCGGACACGCCCTCGGCTGCCGCCAGCGCCGCCACCGCCATCAAGAGGGCACTCGTGCCCTTGGTCCACGACGCGTAGGCCATCTTCAGCGCCGAGGCAGCACCCGGCTCGCCTCCGGCCAGTACTCGGGCGTCCAGCGCGGAGCCTTCGAATCGTGCGGCTACCCGGTCGGCCGAAGCTCCCGACAAGTACAGGCGGGTCGTTCCATGCTCCCGCACCGGCGGGCCGATCAGGCTGCCGTCGACGAAGTCCTCGAATCGTTCGGCAATGCGGCGGGCGGTTGCCGGCGAGACGGCGTTGGCATCGACGTAGCAGCCCACAAATCCGGCATCAGCCACTGAGCCAGCCAGCGCCTCGGCTCCGTGAGGCGGGCAGACCGAGATCACTATGTCCGCAGCGGCGACGAGCGACTTGAGGTCACCAGCGTCGATGAGGTCGACATCGGCCGCTCGCGTGCGGGTCGCCGCCGAACGGCCCTCGCCGGCCCACAGCACCGTGCCGCCGCACGCAGCCGCCACGGTCGCGCCCATAGCCCCGGGGTGCAGGATCCCAGTGCTCACGACGAGTCGGAGTCGTCCTTGCCGCCGCCCAGATAGGACGTGCGCAGGGCCGGGTTGGCCAGCAGTGCCTCGGCCGTGTCGTCGAGCACGACTCGGCCGGTCTGCAGCACCCAGCCCCGATCCGCGATGCCGAGCGCCATGTTGGCGTTCTGCTCCACCATGAACACGGTCATGCCGGCCTCGTGAATCTGTGAGATCAACTCGAAGTTCTGCTGCACCAGCGTCGGTGCGAGACCCATGGATGGCTCATCCATCAGCAGCACGCGGGGCTGGGACATGAGGGCGCGGCCGATGGCCACCATCTGCTGCTCGCCGCCTGACAGCGTGCCCGCCTTCTGGCCGAGACGCTCTTTGACACGTGGGAACAGCTCGAAGACTCGCTCCAGGTCGGATGCAACCGCGTCAGAGTCCTTACGGAGGTAAGCGCCGAGCTGCAGGTTCTCCCGCACCGTGAGCCGCTTGAACAGCCGTCGGTTCTCGGGGACCATCGTGACGCCGCGGGCGACCAGATAGCTCGTGGGCCGGCCATTGACGACTTCGCCGTCGAGCACCACCTCTCCTGAGGTGGGCGTCAGCATTCCCAGCAGCGTCTTCAGCGTCGTCGACTTGCCGCTGGCGTTGCCGCCCAGCAGGCATACCAGCTCGCCGGCGTAGATCGACAGGTTCACGTCGCGCAGGGCATGGACGGCGCCATAGTGCGCGTTCACCTTGCGCATCTCCAGCAGCGGCACCGCCCGATCGGGGGGATCCTGGCTCATGTCGCCGCGGCTGCTCCGTGTCCGAGATATGCCTGGATCACCAGTGGGTCGACCGAGACGTCGTCATAGTCACCCTCGGCGATCTTGACCCCATGGTCGAGCACGATCACCCGGTCCGACACCTCGCGGACCACCTCCATGTCGTGCTCGATGACCACGATGGCGAAGCCCCACTCGTCGCGTAACCGCCCGATCAGGCCGGTCAGCTCGGCCGACTCGGTGGGGTTCATGCCCGCCACGGGCTCGTCCAGCAGGATCAGCTTGGGCTGGGTGGCCATGGCCCGGGCAATCTCGAGGCGCCGCCGGTTGGCGTACGACAGCGTGAACGCGGGCTGGTCGTAGCGATAGCCCGTGAGCCGGCTCCCGAAGAACGACAGCACCTGCTTGCCCCGCTCGGCAATTTCCTCCTCCTCGCGGCGGAAGGCCTTCGTCCACAGCAGCGCCCCCACGACGCTTTGGCGGGTCCGGCAGTGCTGGGAAACCATGACGTTCTCAAGCACGGTCATGTTGGCGAACAGTCGGACGTTCTGAAATGTGCGGGCGATGCCGCGTGCGGTCACCCGGTTGGGGTCAAGGCCGATGAGCGACTCTCCCTCGAAGCGGATGTCGCCCTCCGAGGCCGACACGGTGGCCGTGATGGCGTTGAACAGCGTGGTCTTGCCGGCGCCGTTCGGCCCGATCACCGAGACGATCTCACCTGGATACACGGCCAGATCCAGCCCGTCGAGCGCTGTGAGGCCGCCGAAGTCGACGCTGAGGCCGCTCGTTTCCAGTATCGGCTGCTCTGCCGGGTCGCCGCTGCTCATGACTCCCCCACAGCCGTCCGCCCAGCCGCGGCGCCGTTGTTGTCGTCGGCTGTCTCATCCTCGTCGGTCTGGCCTCGCAGCCAGGCGTCTTGGGCCATCTCCTCCTGATGCAGCTCACGGGTGCGGCGCACGCTCGGGATGAGCCCCTCGGGCCGGGCCAGCATCATCCACACCAGCAGCGCCCCGTAGATCAGCAGCTTGAACTCGGAGAACTCGGCCAGCAGGCCTGGCTGTTTGGGCCCGCCCAGCACGCCGATCAGCACTGCCGAACCGGCGATGACGCCGACGATGCTGCCCATCCCGCCGAAGATGACTACCACCAGGATGACAATCGAAACCAGGATCAGGAAGCTGGCGGGGAACACCGAGCCGACCTTCGCCGAGAAGATCGCCCCGCTGAACGAGCCGAGTACCGCACCCACCACGAAGGCCAGCAGCTTGACGTTGACCGTGTTGATGCCCATGGCCTCGGCCACGGTCTCGTCCTCGCGCACCGCCATCCAGGCCCGCCCGATGCGCGATCGCTCCAGCCGCCACGAGACATAGATCGCAATCGCGCAGAACGCCAGCACCAGATAGAAGACGCTGCGCGGATCGGTGCCCGACACCTCAGCGAGGCCGAAGATCTCCGCACCGGGAATGTTGGTGATGCCCTGCGAGCCGCCGAACCAGCCCGACAGCCAGTCCGACAGGAACAGCAGCCGGATGATCTCGCCGAAGCCGAGCGTGACAATGGCGAGATAGTCGCCGCGCATGCGGATGACCGGCGCGCCGATGAACAGCCCGACCAGCCCGGTCAGGATCACGACGCCGATGAGGGCAACGAACCATGGCAGCTCGGGGTTGATCCGCGGTGAGGCAGCCGCGGTGAGCACTGCAGCGCTGTAGCTGCCGACGGCGAAGAACGCCACGTAACCCAGGTCCAAGATGCCGGCGAGCCCGACCACCACGTTCAGACCCAGCGCCAGCAGCACGAACAGGCCCACGTTGGCCAGCAGCTCGTTGGTGAGCTTGCCCGCGAACATCGGCAGGATCACCAGCACCGCGCCGGTAGCCAGGATCAGCCCGAGATGCGCTCGGGTGCGGGCCGGGCCTTCGAGCGAGTCGATATGGGCCTTTGCCCCCTTGACGCGGCCGCGTCCGACCACGGCGAGCACGGCCGACCCGATCGCCAAAGCGATCGCGCCGGTGACGGTCAGCCCGCCCCGGGGGGCGTAGAACCACTCGACCGGCCCTTCGAGACCCATCCCCTCGGCCAAGTCGGTGGTCAGCGATTCCAAGACTGCAGCGCCGAACAGCGTGAGCACCACCGTCCACAGAATCCGCTTGGCAAGCGGCGGTACCACACGTAGCAGCCCGCCCAAGGCGCCGATCACCGCGCCCACAGCGAGCCAGATCACCACCGCGAACGCGGTGCCGCGGTTGAACGCCAGCAGGTCCGCCAGGATCGGGCTCCAGTTGACCAGCGGCTCGCGCAGGTCGAAGTTGGCAATCAGGATCGCCAGCAGCGACAGCCCCCCGCCGACCACCGCGCCGCACGCAGCCCCGCCGACCACCTCATAGGTGCCGGGTCGGTGGAACGGCACACCCTCGCGGCGGACCTGATACCCGACGCGGCTTCCCACAGCGAACGGCAGGACCACAAGCGACAGGTACCCCAGACTGAGGATGCCCTCGATGATCGCCCGGCCGTCGAGCTTGACGGGCATGTTGGACAGCGAGATGAAGATCTGCCCGACGGCGCCCACCGCACCCATGCGGGCGATGCGGCCCCAGTCCTGCGCGAATGGCGGGCGCGGCGGCGAGTCATTGCTGGCTGTGCTCGCCGCGGGCCCCGGCGGCGGCTGCGGCCCAGTTTCGGACGGCACAGTGAGGTTCATGTCCGATCCTCCGCAGGCAACCGCTCGCCGAACAGGCCGGCGGGCTTCACCAGCAACACGATGATGAGCATCGAGAACGCAACCGCGTCACGCAGCTGCGACACGCCGCTCACGCCCAGCGGCTCCAAGATCAGCAGCGGCCCGACCGACTCGGCCACGCCGATCGACAGCCCGCCCGCCATCGCACCACCCAGATGCCCGATGCCGCCCACCACCGCAGCACTGAACGCTTTGATGCCCGGCAGGAAACCCGTCGTGTGGATGACGCTGCGAAACAGGATCCCCCACAGGATCCCAGCCATCCCCGCCATGGCACCGCCCACCGCAAACACCTTCACGATGGTGCGGTTCACGTCGATGCCCATGAGCGCCGCTATCTCGGCATCTTCGGCCACGGCACGCATCGCCTTGCCGGTCTTGGTGCGGTCGACGTAGTACCACAGCGCTGCCATCGACAGCGCGGCCACGACCACCACCAGGATCTTCGCCCCCTCAATCTGCAGGAACGTGTGCTTGGCCTTCAGCCAGTCCGGCACGTCGGGGTAGGACTTGCTGGCGGGCCCCAGCAGCACCACGGAAGCGTTCTGCAGGAAGAACGACACGCCGATCGAGGTGATCAACGGGATCAGCCGCGGCGAGCCGCGCAGCGGGCGGTACGCGACCCGCTCCATGATCACCGCCGTCAGCGACGACACGATGATCGACACGACCACGATGAACACCAGCGAGCCGATGAAGTTCGACTCCCACAGCCCGGCGTCGGCCAGCTTGTTCGAGGTGATCATGCCGGTCATGGCGCCCACCATGAACACCTCGCCATGGGCGAAGTTGATGAACCCCAGCACGCCGTAGACCATCGAGTAGCCCAGCGCGATCAGCCCGTACATCGAGCCCTGGGCAATGCCCGATACGACCAGCCCCCGGAACTGGGCGCCGGTCAGGCCGGTCGCATCGGGATTCGCCCATTGGGCGAACGGATTGTCGGGGTTGATCTCCTGGGCAATGAAGGCCGCGAAGCCGACAGCGAGGACGATCAGCACCGCCACCCGGATGACGGTGAGGAACCAGTCGACCCGGGTGCGGGGCCGCAGCAGTCGGGCGCGCACCGCCTAGAGCTTTCCTCCTCGGCTCACGGTGCGAAGGAGAACACCACGTTGTCCATGCTGGCCTCGGCGTTGTCCTCACCGCCGATGTTCTGCACGACGGTGATGCGAGCCGCACCGCAGTCGCCGAAGTCGTCGCAGTTGATCGTGCCGATCAAGCCGCTGTAACCCTCAACGCTGTTGAGGTGGTCGCGGATGCCTTGGCGGTCGACCTGCAGGTTGCCGTCGGCATCGACGTAGGAGGCAGCCGCGATTGCGTCCAGCAGCAGCGTGGTCGCGTCGTAGCCGTGCGCCCAGAACGGCGCTGCCGGAGACTCGCCCCAGCGCTCCTCGTAGACGGCCAGGAAGTCTTGCGCCGTCTTGCCGGTGCTCTGGTTGACGTTCTCGCCGAAGCGTGTGTCCGGACCCGAGAAGTACATGCCCGCGGTCTGCGACAGTGCCAGGTAGTTGGTGTTGAGCAGCCCGTCAGCGGCCAGCAGCACCGTGTTCTCCAGTCCGGAGACTCCCGGCGCCTGGTCGGCGATGAAGTCGCCGGCCGGCTGGAAAATCGGGAAGAACAGCGCCTCGGGACCGCCCGCAGCGATCTCGGTCAGCACCGGCACCATGTCGGTGTCTTCCTTGTTGACCGCTGAGAACCCGGTCATGGTGCCGCCCTCGGCCTCGAAGGCGTCGGCGAAGGCTTGCGCGAGTCCCTGGGTGTAGGGGTCGCCATCGTGGATTGCCGCGGCCGTGGTCAGCCCCAGCTCGCCGAAGACGAACTTCGCCATCGCGGCGCCCTGGAACAGGTCGTTGTGAGCTGTGCGGTAGTAGCCGACGTTGTAGTTGTCGCCCGGCGTGCCCGCCAGGTCCGACGTGAGCGCGGGCGACGTGTTGCCGCCCGAAATCAGCACCATGCCGGCGTTGGTGATGAGCGGGGCCGCCGCCACCGCAGCTCCCGAGCACGACGTGCCGATGACGCCGAGCACATCTTCGTCAGCCACGATGATCTGGGCCGCAGCCTGACCACCGTCGTTAGAGCAGAGATCGTCGAGCCCGGTGCCGAGATCAACATCGAAGCCGTGAACGGGGCCGTAGTCCTCGATGGCCAGCATGACTGCACGTTCGAGCGGCAGTCCGAAGAAGGCAACATCGCCGGTAATTGCATTGAGCGAGCGGATCTGGACCGCGCCGCCCGATTCGACCGAGACGACTCCGAGCGAGCCGTCGCCGAGATGGTCCATCATCTCGTCTTCGGGAGTCTCGGTGGCGGCCGGCGCCTCGGTGGCAGCCGGTGCCTCAGTCGCTGCGGGAGCAGTCGTGGTCTCCGCATCGTCGCCGTCGCCGCCGCACGCAGCGGCAAACAGCGAGAGCGCGAACAGCGCCGCCACCAGCGTCAATAGCTTTCGTTTCATGCGCGAATCCTCCCCGTTGAGTCATCTTGGCGAGCCTGCACAAGATTCTTGCGCGACCGGCGCTCGCGGCCTCAGCCATCGGCTTCGTGCACAAGTGCCAGCGTGGTTTGCCAAGCTGAATGCGTCTCGCCCAGACCCTAGATGACGCCTGTCATCGGAAGGTACCCATTGAGCGCATCTGTCGGACGCAGTTGGGGGGCGGGCAGGATCTCGCCCGAGGCGCTGTTCGCCGTCGGTGCGGTGTCGCAGTATCTCGGCGCCGCTACGGCGTTCGAGTTGTTTGATGACATGGGGCCGGGCACCGTCGCACTGCTGAGAGTCGCGGGCGCCGGCGCGGTGCTCGTCGTGCTGCGGCGTTCGTGGCGGCGGCACTGGTCGCGTATCGAGCTGGCGTGGACGGCTGCGTTCGGCGTCGCCCTGGCATCGATGAACCTGTTCTTCTACCTCGCCATCGAGCGCGTGCCGCTCGGCAACTCGGTCGCCATCGAGTTCATCGGCCCGATCGCCGTCGCCGCATTCGGCACCCGCACACTGAGGTCGGGCTGGGCACTGGCGCTGGCGATCGCCGGGGTTGTGGTGCTGGCCGGTTTCGCGCCGCCCGAGGCCCAGCTCGGGGCGCTGTTCTCGCTGGTCGCGGGGACGCTGTGGGCGGGCTACATCATTCTGGGGCACCGGGTGGCCCGCTCGGGCATGGCGGTTGACGGGTTGGGCGTCGGCATGCTCATCGGCGCCGTCGTCATCAGCCCAGCCGGATTCGGCGGCCTCGATGCCGGGGTGGGAGCACCGCTGCTGCTGTTGGGCGGCGTCGCAGCGGGCGTGCTGTCGAACGTCATTCCCTACGGCATCGACCAGCTCGTGATGCAGCGTCTCCCACGGGCACGATTTGCGCTGCTGCAAGCGCTGCTGCCCGTGACGGCAACGCTGATCGGGCTGGTGTGGCTTTCCCAGGTTCCGAACGTGCGTGACGTGGCAGGCATCGCGGCGGTGATCGCCGCCATCGTCATCAACCGCGAGTCCGATTCCGCGCCGGGCGACGTAGTTCCGTGATGCTCGCTGACCCGGCGCTGCAGCGGCGTCCAGCTCGTGGTCGCTGCGCTCGCCGACCGCTCAGAACAGCGGGTTGCGCCAGGTGGACGCCGCCGCCAGCGCTCCTGCGAACGAGGCTGAGCCGATGAGTGCCAGCAAGCCCCAGACCGCGAGGGGCGATCGGCGCATCCGTGTGTCGACAGGCTCGCCCGACAGCCGCTCGGCAAGTGTGGGCGGCTGCCGCCGCCGGCTCGTGTCGCCGATCGCAAAGCCGGACAGCACGCCCGCCACCAGACCACCGAGATGGCCGCCGATGGAAATGCCCGGAATGAGAAATGAGATGAGGACGTTGATGATGATCAGGCTGCCCAGTCCGTCCCGCCACGGATTGCCGCCGCGCAGGTACTCCACGACGAAGGCCGCTCCCATCAGGCCGTACACGGCGCCGGAAGCCCCTACCACAAAGGCGTCGGGCCGCAACAGCAAAGCGCCGGCGGATCCCCCGAGCAGCGACACGACATAGATCCCGGCCAGCAGCGCCGGGCCGACGAAGCGCTCGAGGCGCCTGCCCAGCAGGTACAGCACCAACATGTTGAACAAGAGGTGCCGCAGATCGGCGTGCAGGAAGGTGCCGGTGACGATCCGCCACCACTCGCCGAACTCGGCGATGTAGGGGCCGGCAGTGCCGAAACCGTCGAGGACCGAGAACCGCAGCGAGCTGCGGGAAAACGGCAGGACCCGCGCCAGCTCATGGGTCAGAAAGAAGACCACTACCGAGACGGCGCCGAGCACGACCGTCGCCGCCGGCTGCCCGCCGCGTCGAACACCAAGCCCGCGCACGGCCCTGAACCCTACGAGTTGCGCTGGTGCGAGCCAGTGCAGGCGGGTGCACACGGGCACGGGCTGGTGCAGGCGGGTGCAGACGGGTGCAGGCCGCACTAGCTTGACCTTGGCCGGGAAGCTCGTCCGGGTTGGCCGAAGGACTAGGAGCTATGTCGACGCTGCAGGATGTCATGGCGCAATTGCAGCTCGCCGGTACAGCGCAGAATCGCAAGGTGTAAGCCCGCCACGGCGCCGCTGAGCCGATGTTCGGAGTCAGCTACAAGGACTTGGGCCGCATCGCCAAGCCGCTGGGGACCGACCAGTCGCTGGCCGTCGACTTGTGGGACTCGGGCAATCACGACGCCCGCGTGCTGGCGCTGCGCATCGCCGATGCCGCGGCGATGACCAAGACGCGAGCACGGCGCTGGCTGCGCGACGTCGACAACTACATCTTGGCCGAGGCGCTCGGCGGTCTGCTCGCGCAGTCGCCGCATGCACGCGCGCTCAGCGACGAGTGGCGGGATTCGCCCCGTGAGTGGCCCGCCTCGGTGGGCTGGTTCATCGTGACCTGCACTGCCGAGCAGACCGACGTGTGGTCAACCAGCGAGCTGCGAGATTTCGTCTCACAGATCGAATCGGAGATCGACGAACGGCCGAACCGGGTGCGTCACGAGATGAACGGTGCGCTCATCGCGATTGCGTTGAGAGACGACAACTTGCGACGCTCGGTGCTCGAATTGGACAGCCGCATCGGCCCCATCGTGGTGGACCACGGCGAGACGGGCTGCAAGACGCCCGCCATCGCGCCCTACATCGATCGCACGCTGGCGCATCGGCGCAAGATGGCGGAGCGGCGGGCCCAAAAAGCCGCGGCCAAGGCGGCTGCCAAAGTCAGCGTCTAGCTGTCGTCGCCGGCGTCGTCGGGCTCTTCGGGCCCATCCAGAAGGCGGCGAGCGACGACCCGAGCACCGTCGAGATCATCGACGAATTGATCGGCGGGAACACTGCCGAGCACGTTGAGCTCCCTGACGCTCGTCGCCTGCGTCCCCGAGAGGCCCATCACGATGCAGTTCGCCCCCGAGTCCACGGCGACAGCGACGAGCTGGCCGACCATGTAGGCAGCGCTGTCGTCCATGTACCGCGTGTCGGTGAAGTCGAAGATCACCACCTCGTGCTCGGCCACGTCGGCGTTGATGGTGTTGAACAGCTTGATGGACGACGCCGCCGTGTAGGCGCCGCGCAACGAGAGCAGACCCGTGCGCGCTGCGAACGGGTCGGGGCCGTCGAGGTCGAAGCTGGGCAGTGCCGGCTCGCCATCGTCGGCATCGGGCACGTTGAGGAACGTCATATCGAGCAAGGGAGTGGAGACCACGTTGTCGAGCTCGAAGCCTTCGAACTGCCGGGCACCGGTCATGGCTGCGGCGATCAGCCCGGCCGCAACCGCAACGACGAGGTCGGACACGATCGACAGGCCCAGCGTGAGGGCCATCACGCCGTACTGGTCGAGGTGTGTCCGCCGCACCCTCGTCACGTACTTCCAGTCGACGATGTCGAAGCCGATCTTGATGAGGATGCCGGCGAGCACCGCATGCGGGATGACTTCCGCGTAGCGTCCGAGGCCCAGCACCAGAGCGAGCAGCACGAGTGCGCACAGCACGCCCGAGACCCGCGAACGCCCGCCCGCCCGGACGTTCGCCACCGTGGCCGAGGTTGCCCCGGCGCCGGGAACCGCGCCGATGAATGCCGCCAGGACATTGGCCGCGCCGATGCCGATCAGCTCGCGATTCGGGCTGTGCTGATCGCGCGTCATCGAGTCGGCGACCATGGCCGTCAGCAGGCTGTTGATCGAGCCGAGCAGTGCCAAGGTCACCGCCGGCGCCAAGGCGCTGCCGATGTCGGCCCAGTCGAAGGAGGGCAGCTGCAGCTCGGGCAGCCCCGAGGGCACGTCGCCGATGACTTCCACATCGTCGATCCACAGCACGCTCACGATCGTGCCGATGAGCAGCGCCGCAACGGACGGCGGCAGCACCCGGCTCAGCCGCTGCGGCCAGAACAAGCACACCACGATGGTGACCACGCCCAGCGTCAAGGCCCCCACGCCGAGATTGCCGATTGCGTCGGGAAGCGCGGAGATCGAGGCCGTCACCCCGCCGAGGGCAACCTCGCTGCCCAGCAGCGGCAGCAGCTGCACCACGATGATGATCAGCCCGACCCCGGAGGTGAAGCCCGACACCACCGGGTACGGCGTGTAGGCCACGTAGCTGCCCAGCTTCAGCGAGCCGAGCAAGACTTGCACGACGCCGGCGAGCACCACGATGGCGAGTGCCTTGGCCAGATCCTCGCCGGCGTAGCCGATGACGACCACCGACATCGCCACCGACAGCGGCGCCGTGGGGCCCGAGATCTGCGTCTGGGTGCCGCCCGAGAGCGACGCCAGCAGCCCGACGGCAATGGCGCCGTACAGGCCGGCGATCGCGCCGAGGCCCGAGGCCACGCCGAACGCCAGCGACAGCGGCAACATGACTACCGCAGCGGTGAGCCCGCCGAAGACGTCCCCCCGCAGCCGTTCCCCGCTGTATTTGAGCGTCGGCATCTTCAGCGTTGGCATGTCAACGCCGATTCAGGCCGACCGCCCGACTACTGGCCGAGGAAGGTGTCCAACGCCGCGAGCACGACGGCCTTGTCCGGATCCACGAAGACATGGGTCGCGCCCGAGCTGTAGAGGGAATCGCCGATGCGCACCAGGACGCCGTAACGATTGACGGGAAGCCCCTGGAAGGTAGCCGTGTAGTCGGTGCCGAACGACTCGTCGCCCAGACCCGGGTCGTCGCCGAGAGTGAAGGCACCCACCGCACCGGTCGCCGGCTCGGCGAACTCACCGCAAGCGACGACCTCACTGATGTAGTTGTTCAAGGCCTCCGAAGCCACTTCGGGTGATTCGAAGCGGCTGATCGAGACATCCAGGAAGGGTCCCGTCAGCGGATCGGCGGCCCAGACCGACTCGGAATATGCCACCGGCACGATCCCGCCGTAGGCCGTAGTGCCGGGACAGGTCTCGGCACGCGGAGTGTTGGTCGCGACCTGCAGGACGTCAAAGCCCTCGGGAGTCTGGCCCTCCAGCAGCGCGCCCTCGATGGCGGGAGGGAGCGCGTTCGCTGCCGGCGCAGCCTCGGTGGTGGGCGGCGGCGCCTCGGTGGTCGCAGGCGGCGCCTCAGTTGTCGGGGCCGGTGCCTCAGTCGTGGGCGGGGGCGGTGCCTCTGTCGTGGGCGGCGGCGGCGCCTCAGTCGTGGCAACGGTTGTGGGCGCGGCGGTCGTCGCCGCTGCCGCTTCGGTGGCGGGAGGCGGGTCGTCGTCAGAGCCGCCGCACGCGGCAGCTACCAGGGCAAGCACAACGAATAAAGCAGAGATGCGTCGCATAGGGGCAGACTACGACCTGCAGCGATGTGAAAAGAGGTGCACAGTGAAATTCGGGATGACACTGGCCAACACGGGCCCCAACGTCGAGGGCGAATCGGCGATCGGGTACGCGCAAGCGGCAGAGGCAGCCGGCTTCGAGTCGCTGTGGACGGTCGAGCACGTCGTGGTGCCGGAGGGCTACCAGACGCCGTACCCGTACGCCGAAGACGGCAAGATGCCCGGCAAGCGCGACGACATCGACATTCCAGACCCCTTGATGTGGATGGCTTTCGTCGCCTCGGTCACGTCGGAGATCAAGCTGGGAACCGGGATTCTCATCGTGCCGCAGCGCAACTTCGCCGTCACCGCAAAGGCCGTGGCGACGCTTGATCGGCTCTCGGGCGGCCGGGTGCTGTTCGGCATCGGCGCCGGGTGGATGAAAGAGGAGTTCGACGCGCTCGGCGTGCGATTCGAAGACCGCGGCTACATCACCGACGAGCATCTCGGCGCGTACCGCGCGCTCTGGCACCAGGACGTCTGCTCGTTCGAGGGCGAGCACGTCTCGTTCGACCGCGTGTATTGCCGGCCCCAACCGCGAGGGAACATCCCGATCATTGTCGGCGGCGACAGCAAGCGCGCCGCGCGGCGGGCGGGCGAGTTCGGCGACGGGTTCTTCCCGGTGTCGGGTGACCTTGAGGAGATGGCGATGCTCTTCGACCACGCGAAGCGCTGCGCGGAGACGGCCGGGCGAGACCCCGACAGGCTCGACTTCACGACAATCGGGGCGGCTACTCCCGAGTGGGTCGAGAAGTACGCAGCAATCGGCGTGACGCGGCTCATCACCAATCCGATGTCGCGGTCCAAGTTCGATGACTTCAGCCGGGACATCATCACCGCGTACGCCGACGCTTAGAGCCCGCATGCTCGAAGCCCTGTTCGACTACATCGAGGCGTCGCCGTCGCCGTATCACGCCGCCGCGGTGGCTGCGGAGCGGTTGAGGACTGCTGGTCTCGCCGAAGCCAGGCGCAGCGACGACTGGGGCGAACTCGACCTCACGGCTGGATTTGCAGTTCGAGACGGCGGCACAGTTGTCGCAGCTCGTGCTGGTGCCCGTGTCGATCCCGATCGTTTGCGCTTCATCGTGATCGGTGCGCATACCGACAGCCCCAACCTGCGTCTGCGTCCCGTGCCGGACGCAGACGCGCTCGGCTATCAACAGCTCGGCGTGGAGATCTACGGCGGAGTCCTGCTCAACTCCTGGCTGGACCGGGATCTGGGTCTGTCTGGGCGGATCGTGGTGCGCGACGGGACCGGCGACAGCCCGGCAACGGTGCTGTGGCGCTGCGACCGGGCGCTGATGCGCGTGCCGCAGCTCGCGATCCATCTTGATCGAGACGTGAACGACGGTCTGAAGCTGGACCGCCAGCAGCACATGACCCCGGTGTGGGGGCTCGGCGAGCCGAGCGCGGACGGATTCCGTGAGTTTCTTGCCGCCGATCTCGACGTCGAGCCCGACGCAGTGCTGGCGTGGGATGTCATGGCGCACGATCTCACCCCGCCAGCCCGGCTAGGCCGACACGGCGAGATGTACGCAGCCGCTCGGATCGACAACCTGGCTTCGTGCCATGCAGCTATCGAGGCGTTGGCCGGGCTCGAGGCCGTGCCGGCGAACACGGCAGCGGTCGTCGTGCTGTTCGACCACGAGGAGATCGGCAGCGACTCTGCTACCGGCGCCGGCAGCCCGATCTTGGCCGATGCGCTGGAGCGCATCGCTCACAGCCTCGGCGGCGACCGCGAGCAGTACCTGCGAGCGGTGGCCCGTTCGCTGTGCGTGTCAGCCGACGGGGCCCACGCCGTGCATCCGAACTATCCCGAGCGCCACGAGCCCGCACACGTGCCAGTGCTGAACGGCGGCCCGGTCATCAAGACGAATGCAAACGTGCGCTACGCCACCGATGCACGCACCCACGCCCGCTTCGCGGTGGCATGCGATGCGGCCGGTGTGCCGCACCAGGTGTATTCGCACCGTGGCAACCTGCCGTGCGGCTCGACCATCGGGCCGATAACGGCCTCCCGGCTGGGCATGAGCGTGGTCGATGTGGGCTCGCCGCAGCTGTCGATGCACTCCGCCCGCGAACTCGGCGGCAGTGACGACCCGGCGATGCTGACCGCTGCGCTCGGCGTCTTCCTCGCCAACGGCTAGCGCCGCGTCCCTGCGGCGGCCCCTCAGAGGCCGAGGATGGCGTTGAGTGCCCCCATCACCGCAGCGATGTCCGGATCGACGAACAGGGCCGCGAGCCCTGAGCCGTAGAGCGTGTCGCCGATGCGCACCGCGGCGCTGTAGCGGTTCACGGGGAATCCGGCCACGACGCCCGCGTAGTCGACTCCGAACGACTCGTCGCCGAGGCCGGGGTCTGCTCCTGGACTGAACGACCCCAGCGCCGTCGTGGCTGGATCCACGAACTCGCCGCATGCGATCAATTCGGCGCCGAAACTCTCAATGGCCGCCGAGGCCGCGTCGGCCGATTCGAAGCGGGCAACCCAGACATCGAGGAACGGTCCCGTCGTGGGGTCTCGGACCCAGACAGCTCCCGAGTACGCAATCGGCTCGGCGCCACCGAACGCCGCGGTGCCGGGGCAGGTTTCCGCAATGGGCGTCGTGGTCTCGCTGAACAGGTTGTCGAGACCCTCCGGTGCTGAGCCTTCGAGCAGCGTGCCGTCGACCGCCGCCGGTGTCTGCGCAGCCGCTTCGATCGCAGCGAGATCAGGATCGACATAGTCGCAGCCATGCGGCTCTGCGACGCCGTCGAGCCGGTCAGCTGCCCAGCCGAGCGTGTCTTCCATGGACGTGAAGGTTGTGTCGACATGCCCGCCGTTGGGGTACACCGCGAGCGTCACCTGGGTGCCCTGCGAGCAGTACACGCCATGCAGGTCACGGACGAGCTCCGGCAGAACGACGGCGTCGGCCCAGCCCTGCACGAACAGCACGGGCGCATCGGCGACGGGCGTCCCGCCGGGCTGATTGGCGGCGAGCACCTCGGCCAGCGGGCCGACCGGCTTGACGCCGTCCCAGCCGCTGGGGTTTCGCATCGCGTCGGCATCGAACTCAAAGAAGGTCTCGAAGACGGTGCCGAGGCAGGCTTCCTCGACGACTCCCATCTGGTCGATGGCGCCGGCTGAGAAGTAGTCCTCAAGATTCAATTCGTCATAGTTGGCTGCCATGGCGAAGGCCGCCATGACAGCGAAGCCTTGCGCCGTGGTGCCCACCGTGTCCATGAGACGGCTCATGCCGGTAGCAGGGGCGGCGGCGACGACCCCGGCGAGATCCAGTTCGGGTGCGTATGAGGCTGCCATCTGGCCGGCCCACAATGCGGCGTGGCCACCTTGGGACAAGCCCCACACGAGGTAACGCTCGCTGGCGCCCAGCTCCATCTGGCGCACGGCTCGCACGATGTCGAGGGTGCTGCGACCCTCGCTGCTGCCCACCAAGTACGGGTGGACGCCCGGCGTCCCCAGACCCTCATAATCGGTGGCCGCCACAATGTGACCCGCGCCGGCAATCGCCATCGGGATCTCAGAACCGACCGGATGTGTCGCTGATGGCGCGCAGACGTCTGCCACGCCGGTCGTGCCGTGGGCCCACGAGATGATCGGCGAATTGGCGGGCATGCCGGGCGGCGCGAAGACCAGCCCGCTCACCTCGACGAGGTCGCCCGTCATTCCGGTCGAGAGATACGTGATGCGCCAGCCGTTCAGTTGACCCGCGTCAATGGCTTCCGCCGACAGCAGGTCACCTGGGGCGGGCTCGTCGGGCACTGTGGTCGTCGACGGTGGTGCCGCTGTGGTCGTGGGCGACGGTGCCACTGTGGTGGTGGCAGCGACAGGCGCCGTCGTGGTGGGTGCGACGTCAGCGATGGTCGTTGCGGCGGCTTCGGCGGCCGTGGTTTCCGCAGAGGAGTCCGTTGAGGTGTCGCTGCACGCAGCAGCAACCAGCGCGAGCGCCACAAGCGGCGCGAAGAGGCGTTTCATCTTCGAACCCTACGGCTTTGGCTGTCGCCGCTCGGACGCGCCGACCATCAGGCGATCGGGATGATTTCGAGGCGGTCGGCTTCGCCTCAGCCGTGGTGCAGGTGGTCGTCGAGGTGTGAGCAGTCGTTGAAACGGCGCAGCACCCAGTCGCCGTCGCAGCGCACGACCTGGGTGACCGAGCAGTTGTCGGAACCGCCGAACGAGAACGGCGTCGACCCGGTGATGTGCGCCAGCACGGCACCGATGACGCCGCCGTGTACGCATGCGGCCACGAGCTGGTCAGGGTGCGCGTCGGCGATGCGGCCCAGCGCACCCATGCACCGTCCGATGAGCTGCTCGTTCGACTCAGCTCCCGGGATGACGTCCCAGCGCCGCTCGATGTGCAGCCGTTCGTACAGCGGATGGTTCTCGGCTGCAAACTGGCGGATTTTCCCGCCATCCCACTCCCCCAAGGCCACCTCGCGCAGGTCGGGCTCGACGGTGGGGGCCATGTCCAGCCGCTCGGCCAGGGGAGCGAACGTCTGGTGTGTGCGCTGCAGCGATGACACGTAGAGCGCATCGATCGGTTCTTCCGCCAGCCGGCGGGCCATCATCGCAGCCTGGCTATGCCCCGCCGGGGCCAGCGCCGGATTGCCCTGGGTGCCCAGCATCGGGAACGGCTCGCCGGGAATGAACGCCTGCGACGCACCGTGGCGCACCAACAGCACTTCGGTGGCGCCAGGCGGCCGGATCCACCGCTGCTGCTCGAACTGGCGCACCTCGGTGTCGGAGGCCGCTAGGTCGTAGTCGTCGTAGACCTCGCCGTCTGCTGCGAGGTTGTCCTCGAATTGGGTCACGGCGGCAAGCTAGCCCCGGCAGTGCCGTCGCCGGCGCAGGGACCGGCGGTGACTTGTATCCGACGCTCGATTGGCCCGCGATACGGGCTACTCGATCTGGTAGGCAGCTTCGCCGTGGTCGCTGACGTCGATGCCGGCCATCTCCACCTCCGCGGAGACCCGGATGCCCATGGTGGACTTGATCACCGTTGCGATGATCCATGTGGCCGCAAACGAGTAGACGGTGACCACAGCGATCGACAGGACCTGGTTCCACAGCAACACGCCGCCACCGAAGAACACCCCGTCGATGAAGTCGCCGCCGGGCACCGCAGACGAGTCAGCGAGGAAGCCGAGCAGGATGCCGCCGACGGCGCCGCCCACCCAGTGGATGCCGACCACGTCGAGGCTGTCGTCGAATCCGACCCGGAACTTGGCTTCGATCGCGAAGAAGCAGACGACGCCGGCGATCGCGCCGAACGCCAGCGAATGCATCGAGCCGACGAAGCCCGCTGCGGGCGTGATGGCCACGAGCGCCGCCACGACGCCCGAGGCGATGCCGATGGTCGACACCCGCTGGTGCCGTGCGTACTCGGCGAACGCCCAGCCGACCATGCCGGCTGCTGCGGCGATGAACGTGTTGACGAATGCCTGCGCCGCAGCGCCGTCGGCCGCCAGCGCCGAGCCGGCGTTGAACCCGAACCAGCCGAACCACAGGATGCCTGCGCCCAGCATGACGAACGGCACGTTGTGGGGCACCGGCCGGTTGTCGGGCCAGCCTGAGCGCTTGCCGACCACCAGCGCCAGCGCCATGGCTGCTGCGCCGGCGTTCACGTGGATGGCCGTGCCGCCAGCGAAGTCGTGGGCCGGCAGGTTGAAGATCCAGCCGTCAGCGCCGTACACCCAGTACACGACCGGCGAGTACACGAGCAGCGACCACACCGGGACGAACACCATCCAGGCAGAGAACTTCATGCGGTCCGCGACGGCGCCCGAGATGAGCGCCGGGGTGATGGCGGCGAACGTCATGAGGAAGGCGAACGTGGCGAGCCCTTCGGCGTCGTGAATGCCGGCCATTCCCATCAACGAGAAGTCGCCGATGATCGGCAGGCCGCTCTCGCCTGCCGCGAGGCTGAAGCCCACGAGCACCCAGATCACCGGCACGATGCCGAGGCACCACATGTTCATGTTGAGCATGTTCAGTGCGTTCTTGGCACGGACCATGCCGCCGTAGAACAGGGCCAGGCCCGGAACCATGAACAGCACCAATGCCGCTGCTGTCAGTACCCAGGCGATGTTGCCTTCCATCAATTTTCTCCTCGTCGCGCGTCAGCGCGCCAGCGGACACCCTGGGGCTGATCCGCACATCATGGCAGGTCAACCGCCCCGACACTGGCTTCGCCAAGGCCCAAGACTGTGCCTGCTCGTCGGGCCCGAATGACCTAGTCAGCGCCGACGGATGCGGTGTCTAGCGCAGCCCCGAGATCGTCCGCCAAGTCCGAGATCGTCTCGAGCCCGACCGACAGCCGGACCAAGTCGTCGGGCACCTCGAGGGCCGAACCGGCAGCCGACGCATGGGTCATGGCGCCGGGATGCTCGATCAGCGATTCGACCGCGCCCAGCGACTCCGCCAGCGTGAACACCCTCGTCGAGGTGACGACGCGCTCGGCTGCGTCACGCCCGCCGTGCAGCCGGAACGACACCATGCCGCCAAAGCCGCTCATCTGCCTGCAGGCGACGTCGTGGCCGAGGTGATCGGGGAGTCCCGGATACAGCACCGAACGCACTGCGGGGTGCCCTTCGAGTAGCTCGACGATTGCTTGCGCACTCGCACCGTGGCGGTCCATGCGCACGCCGAGGGTCTTGACGCCGCGCAGCGTCATGTAGCAGTCGAACGGGCTAGGCACGGCGCCCACGGCATTCTGGGTGAACACCAGGTGATCAGCCAGCTCGTCGTCGTTGGTTGCCACGAAGCCGCCCACGACATCGCTGTGGCCGCCGAGATACTTGGTGGCCGAGTGCACCACGGCATCCGCGCCGAGCGCGAGCGGCTGCTGCAGGTACGGCGTGGCGAACGTGTTGTCCACCACGACGATGCCGCCCAGCTCGTGCGTGACGGCACAGATGGCCTCGATGTCGAAGACCGTGAGCAGCGGGTTGGTGGGCGACTCCAGCCACACCATGCGCGTGCTGGGCGTCCAGGCGTCGCGGATCTTGTCGGGAGCGGTGAGATCGGCTGCCGCCATGCCGATGCCGGCGTTGCCGAACACCGTGTCGATCAGCCGGAAGGTGCCGCCGTAGGCGTCGTCGCCGAGCAGCAGGCTGTCACCGGGCCGCAGCACCCGAAGCAGCGCATCCGATGCCGCCAGCCCGCTGGCGAAGGCGAACCCGTGACGGGCCCCCTCCAACGATGCGACGCACACCTGGTAGGCGTGACGGGTCGGGTTGCCGGTGCGGCCGTACTCATAGCCATGACGGGGCTGGCCGACAGCTTCCTGGGCAAAGGTCGTGGCCAGCGAGATCGGTGTGACGACTGCGCCGGTGTACGGGTCGTGCGGCTGACCAGCCCGGATCGCCCGCGTCTCAAAACCGAACTCGTCAGGATCCTCGAAGCCCGACATCTGCGGGTCACCGCCCAGCATCAGCATTCCCCCTGTTCACCCGGCGGGCTGACGTCGACCTCGTGGCCCGGCTGCAACCCGCGGGACTCCAGCCAGTCGTCGTCGAAGACGCGGCTGAGGTAGCCGCGTCCCGAATCGGGAATGAGCGTGACCACCAGCGATTCGCCAGCGAGGCCCGCAGCGTCAAGCTCGGCGGCGACGCGCAGCGCGCCGGTCACCGCAGTGCCGCCAGAGCCGCCGACAAGCAGGCCCTCGGTGCTGGTCACTCGCCGGGCCATGGCGAACGAGTCGGCATCGGTCACCGGCAGCACCCGATCAACGATCTTGGCGTGGTAGGTGGTGGGCCAGAAGTCCTCGCCGATGCCCTCCACGAGATAGGGGCTCCCGTCGCCGCCTGCGTAGACCGACTCGGGCGGGTCGGCCACGATGACCTCGATCGCCGGGTTCTGCTCTTTGAGGAAGCGGCCGACACCGCTGACGGTGCCGCCGGTGCCTGCGCCGGCCACGAAGTGGGTGACCCGCCCGCCGGTCTGGGCCCAGATCTCGGGACCGGTGGTCTCGTAGTGCGCCCGGGGGTTGTTCTGGTTCGAGTACTGGTCGGGCGAGAAGGCCCGGGGTGTTTCGGTGCGCAGCCGCGCCGCAGTGGAGTAGTACGAGCGCGGGTCTTCGGGATCGACCTTGGCCGGGCACACCACGACCTCGGCGCCATAGGCACGCAGCAGAGCCACCTTCTCGGGCGCCACCTTGTCGGTGCACACGAACAAGCAGCGATAGCCCCGCTGGGCGGCCACAACAGCCAGGCCCACGCCGGTGTTGCCAGAAGTGGGCTCCACGATGGTGTCGCCGGGTTGCAGGCTCCCGTCAGCCTCGGCGGCGTCGATCATGGCGACAGCGGCACGGTCCTTCACTGATCCACCGGGGTTGGCGGTTTCGAGCTTGGCCACCACCGGGGTAGCGATGTCGGGCGCCACGCGACCCAGTCGCACCAAGGGCGTTTGACCGACGAGATCGAGCACCGAAGGCGCTATGTCCAGGCCCTCGAGGGCCCCGGGCATCGGACCGGAGTCAGTCACGGCGTCACAGCCTACGAAGGGTGAACTCGACACGCCGCTGCGTCGAGACTGGTGCGGGAACACCGCTCAGGACGGCCGGTTTGCACACAAATCGACATGCCCACCATCGCTGCGCAACATTGCCAGCGGGTCAGGCGGCCGGGGAAACCAGCTCGGCAAATGGGGACAGCTCGGTGTTGAGCAGCTCAACTCCGCCTTCGGGCAGTACCGAGACTTCGTGCCACAGGCGCAGCTTGGGCGGGCGGCCGAGGAGCTGGACCGTCGAGAGGAACGAGTGGAAGATCGCCAGGTGCGTGGAGTGCGAACGCGACCACGCCTCGAGCGACTCCAAGTCTTCGAACCAACCCACGAAGCTGGTCGACTCCAAGTCTTCGCCGTCAATGGTCTGCTCCCGCAGGAAGCGGCTGGAGATGCAGCCGGTGTCAGGGTTGCGGGCTAGGAAGTCGATGCCAGCCCGCAGCTTCGGCTCGATGTCGGTGAAGTACATCTCCCGCTCGTCGTCGAGGCATTCGTCCCATTTCTGACCCGACCGGATGAGGCACAAGTTGGCCGGCAGCGGCGACCCCGGCGCCGCCTCGAAGGGATCCTCAGCACTGGCCGCCATGCGATCGCGTGCGGCGCCCCAGTAGTCGTGCAGCTCGGTGAGATCCACCGAGGTCAGGTTGCGCACGCCCGGCAGCGGTCGCTTCGTCCCCGCAATCGTCTCCCAGCGCTCTGCGGGGATGATCGCCGTCTCGCAGTAGACACCCGGTCGGTCGAGCGTTTCGCAGCCGTCGCGCCAGCGCTCGTAGACCGCCGGGTCCACCCAGTAGGCCATGAAGACTGTCTCGATGTCGCCTTGGGCCTCCGCGGCGTCGTCGCCCTCGTCGGTGAAGTTGACGATCCGGGCACGCTCGAGGTGGTCAGGTCGATCTTCGTCATCGGTCAGCGCCGCGTGCAGCTCGGCCAATGTCTCCGCGTTGCCGGGCCCCTTCGAGAAGATCATCGAATAAGCCGTCAGCTCAGGAAAATCGACGACGCACCACGCGGGAGCACTCGGCGTGTGCCCCTCGGGCCGGTTCGCTGCCATCAGCCAGCAGGTGCCGTCATACTGCGGCGGCCGCTCGGCGAGTTCCGCTCAGGCGCCGAGTTCGGCGGCGCGGGCCCGGAACTGCTCGACGTTGGCTTCCTTGATGTCCTCGTAGCCGCGGATCATGTCGGGAAGCTCGGCAATCTCGACGGCACGGGCGTACGCGGCACTGTCACCGCTCGTCAACGTGTCGAGCGCCCGGGAGATCATCCCTCGGTACTCGTCGATCAGCTCCCGCTCCATCTTGCGATGAGCGGTCTTGCCGAAGATGTCGAGCGCCCCGCCGCGCAGGCCCTTCATCCGCGCCAGGAGGGCGAACGCAACGTCACCTGACCGGCCGAGGCCGATCTTCTTCTCGACGCCCATGCGCCGCATGATCGGCGGGTGCAGCTTATAGGTGACCTCGGTCTTGTCGCCGAACTGGTCGCGCACTGCCTGCTGGAAGGACTTGTTGCGATGCAGGCGGGCAACTTCGTACTCGTCCTTGTACGCCATCAGCTTGTGCAGGTACCGGGCCACGGTCTCGCTGAGCGCTGTGTCGCCGCCCGCAGCAGCCTCGGCCTCGCGCACCTCGGCCACGAACTCGGCATAGGCCGCCGCGTAGTCGACGCTCTGGTACCCCACCAGGTCGGGCACACGGATGCGCAGCAGCCGGGCCAGTTCCTCGGACGGATCGGAGACCGCGTCGATGAGCTTCTGCTCACGCTTCGACGGGCCACTGTCGCGCCTCACACGGCCGACACGGTCAACGTGGAGCGTCGCCATGAAGTCTGGGTCGAGCACGATCTTGCGGCCGATGCGGAACGCCTGGGTGTTCATCTCGACGGCAACGCCGTTGAGCTCGATGGCCCGCTCGATCGCCGAAGCGCTGATGGGCACCACGCCCGACTGGTAGGCGGCGCCGAGCACCAGCACGTTGGCCGGCATGTGCGAACGGAACAGGTTGTCCGACAGCGTGCCTGCATCAAAGTAGATATTGCGCTCGGGCGTGGTGGCATCGTCGATGGAACGCTGGAACTCGGTCCACTCCGGGAACTCCGCTGAGGTGTCGCGCACCATCGCGCTGGTCGGCACCTTCGACGAGGACACCAGCGCAACCGTGCGGCCAGCCTGCGCCTTTTCGAGGTTGACCGGGTTGGTGCCCGACAGCAGGTCGAACACGATGTAGGCATCGGCCTCACCGGTCCCGACTTTGTTGGCCGCTCCCGCATCACCGCCGTCATGACCGTTGGCGTCGGGAGTGCTGCCGAGGCGACGGATCTTCAGGTTCGACACCACCGGGCCGCCCTTTTGGGCAAGCCCCGTCTGGTCGAGCCCGTTGGCCTGCTTGCCGTCGAGCAGCGCCGCAGTGGCGAGCATCTGGTTGACGGTCACCACGCCGGTGCCGCCGATGCCCATCATCAGCACGTTGCCCTCGTCAAGCCGATCCGGCTCGGGCAAGTCGTCGCCGATCTCGTCCACGGCTGCGGTTGCCTTCGTGGGCACCTTGCCGCCGGGCACCACCTCGATGAACGCCGGGCAGTCGCCGTCAAGGCAGGTGAAGTCTTTGTTGCACGAGGACTGGTGAATCTGGGTCTTGCGGCCGAACTCGGTCTCGATCGGCTGCACGCTGAGGCAGCTCGACTTCTCGCCGCAATCGCCGCAGCCTTCACAGACCGCCTCGTTGATGAACACCCGCGTCTTGGGCTCGGCCACCTTGCCGCGCTTGCGGTCGCGGCGGAGCTCGGCCGCGCACGCCTGGTCGTAGATGAGCACGGTGCAGCCCTCGATGTCACGCAGCACCCGCTGCGCTTCGTCGAGACGGTCACGGTGCCAGACGTCGGTGTCGGGCGCGAACTGCGCGTCTGAGGGGTACTTGGAGGGATCGTCGGCAACGACCATCACCTTGGCCACACCCTCGGCATGCAGGGAACGAGTCAGCTCCGGCACCTCCATGCCGCCGTCCACGTCTTGGCCGCCCGTCATGGCGACCGCTGCGTTGTAGAGGATCTTGTAGGTGACGTTGGTGCCTGCCGCTATGGCCTGGCGCACGGCCAGCGAGCCAGAGTGGTGGAACGTGCCGTCGCCGATGTTCTGGAAGCGGTGATCCATCGTCACGAACGGCGCTGCACCGACCCACTGAACGCCCTCGCCGCCCATCTGAGTGGTGCCGCGGACGTTGCGGGTGGGCGTCATGGCTGCCATGCCGTGGCAGCCGATGCCGCCGCCGGCCTCGGAGCCCTCAGGAACCCACGTCGAGCGATTGTGCGGGCAGCCCGAGCAGAAGCCCGGGGTGCGGCCTGCGGCCTTGGCCCCGTCTTTGGTGGTCACCGCGAGCGGGATCGTGATGCGCTCGGGCACTGCAGGGCCGATGCCGTCGCCGCCGAAACGGTCCACGAGGAACGGGCGGATCTTGCGGGCGATGAGATCAGCGTCCATCTCGCCATGGCCGGGGAACCAGAAGCCGTCGGAGGCGTCGCGCTTGCCCAGGATGCGCGGGGCATCGGGCGTGCCGTAGAGGATCTCGCGCGCCAGCGTCTCGATGACCGAGCGCTTCTCCTCGACCACGACGATCACGTCGAGCCCGCGGGCGAACTCGCGCAGGCTGGTGGGCTCGAGGGGCCACACCACTGTCGGCTTGAAGATGCGGATGCCGCGGCGAGACAGCTCTGCCTCGCTGAGACCCATGCGGTCGAGCGCCTCGCGCAGGTCGTAGTAGGTCTTGCCGGCCGCGACCAAGCCCACCTTGGCGTCGGGGCTGGTGACGGTCTGGCGGTTGAGCTTGTTCTGCGCCACGAACTTGTCGACTGCAACCATGCGGCCCTCATGGATCTCGAGTTCCATGCGCACAGCATTGGGGCCGAACAAGGCGTCTTGCTGGGTGTGTGCCCAGGGCTTGCCTTCCCATTCGAAGGCAGGGCGCGTGGCACTCACCCGTCCTGGGCCGACTTCGACGGTCGAGTAGCCGTCGGCCACATTGGTGACGATCTTCAGCGCCGACCAGAAGCCCGAGTAACGGGACAGCTCGTAGCCCCAGCGGCCGTAGTCGATGACTTCCTGGACCGAGCCGGGGTACAGGATCGGCGTCTGGAAGTGAATGAGCACCGGCTCGGACTCCGACGCCAGCGTGGACGACTTGGAGGCCGGGTCGTCGCCCGCTACGAGCAGCACGCCGCCCTTGGGATCGACGCCGCAGACATTCGCATGCTTGATGGCGTCGCCAGAGCGGTCTACTCCGGGCGCCTTGCCGTACCACATGCCCAGCACGCCGTCGTAGATGCCTTGGAAGTTGCGGTTGGCGAGCTGGCTGCCCCACACGGTTGTTGCGCCGAGATCCTCGTTGAGCCCGGGCACGAAGCTGATGTTGTTCTGCTTCAGCTCCTCGGCATTGCCGGTCATCAGCGCGTCGATGCCGCCCAGCGGCGAGCCGCGGTATCCCGACACCATCGCCGCGTTGTTGAACCCGTCTCGGCGGTCGGCGCGCAACTGGTCGAGCAGCACCCGCAGCAGGGCCTGCACACCTGACATTGCGACATCGCCTTCGGCGCGGTCGAAGCGGTCCTCGAGCTTGAAGTCTGCGAGTGCCATCGAATCCCCCTGATCCGCCGTCATGGCTTCCTGCGGAGGCTACCCGTCAGCCCAAAAGCCTGCCCGGGAGGTGAGGGCGCCGGAGGCCGGGGCCCGAGCAGCCCGTGAGCGACAGCGAACAAGAGCGGGAAGCATGAGGCGTTGCGACGGCTCGCTGATTGATCAGCGCTTCGGCAGCAAGACCGGGCGCGGGAGCGTGAAGGCCAAGCCGAGCGCGCAGGCATTCGAGGCGGCAGCCATGGAGAACGTCCAGCCGTAGCCGCCGGTGGTGCCGAGCAGCAGCTGAGCGACGTAGGGGCCCACGGCGGCGAACGATCCGGCTGTCGCGAAGAAGCGTCCCACGATCGCGCCGGCGTTGGTGCGGCCGAAGTAGTCGGCGACCAGTGCCGGGAACACCGCCACGCTGCCGCCGTAGGACAGGCCGAACGCGATTGACGAGGCATAGAGCAGCACCAGCCCGTCGGACACCGCGATGCCGACGAAGGAGAACGTCTCCACTGCCAATGCCAGCATCACGGCGCGGCGACGGTCGATGCGGTCCGACAGCGGGCCGGTCACGATGCGCCCGACCAGCCCGCCGATGCCGATGGAGCTGATGACGCCTGCCGACCACAGCGGTGAGAAGCCGAGGCTTCGGGCGTACTGAACGCCATGCGCGAAGGGCACGAACACCACGACGAACGTCAGGGCGAACATGCCGAAGATGCGCCAGAACACCGAATTGCGCCACGCTTGGGCAGCGGTCCATGCAGTTGCGGGATTCTCGCCGTCCGGTTCGCTCGTGCGTTCGGCGTCCACGACGAATGCAGTCGGCTGGGATGCGACCCGCGACCGCCTGAGCGGGCGCCCGGCAGGATCGGGCGTGCGCCCATCGGGCCGCTGACCGATCGACTCGGGGTCGCGCACGAACACCATCGCGGTCGCCGCCATGAGCACGCCGCCCACCACCGCCATCACCGCGATGGCGGTCCGCCATCCGTATTGGGAGACGAGCCAGGCGGCGATCGGCGGCGCAACGATCCCTCCTGCGCTCCCGCCAGAGCCGACGATGCCGGTCGCCAGCCCACGCCGGTCGGTGAACCAGCGCACGACGGTGGCGTTCGCAGGCACCCACGACGACGACATCCCGAGGGGGGCGATCACCGCAAGACCGATGAACACCACGGCCAGGCTCCCTGCGGCTGACAGCACCAGGTAACCCGCTGCGAGCAGCGCCGCGCCCAAGGCAATGACCTTGCGCGGGCCGAACCGGTCGGTGAGCTGCCCCGTGAAGGCGCTGGCGGCGCTGTAGGCGAGGATGTAGGAGGCATACGCCAGCTGCAGCCACGTTGCCGACCAGCCCTTGTCTGCGCTGATGGCCCCCTCGAAGGTGCCGTAGCTGAACTGGATGCCGTAGACGATGAACAGCACCCAGAAGCCGGCCCACGCCACGCGCCAGCCGTGGAACGGCTGGCCGATCAGCATGCGTCGACCGGGGCGTGGACAGCCATCGCAGCTGCGCCAGCCGCGCACCGGCGCGACGCCAAGCATGCCGCTGCGTCAGACGGTGGGGCGGCAGGCGAAGTCACGGGGAAGGCTCTGGGGTGATACGAGCGCCGCAGCGGTCGGCTGCGGTCACATCGCTACATGTCGCCGGGCGTGATGTAGAACCAGATGGGGTGCTTCTCGCCGGCATCGGCCATGGACTTGCGGGCAGCCAGGATGGCGCGGCCGGCTTCCGTCGAGGTGAAGAACCACCGGGCGCCGGCCCACGCGGCGGGTGCGTGCTCGGCGAGTGCCAGTGCAGCCGTCTCGTAGTAGCCGCGGATGTCCTGGGCCACACGCGCGGGAATGCCCGGAATGCCGGCTTCCTTCCATGGGGTGCCCTCGGCAACATTGATGAACGACTGCACCGCTGCGGGAATGTCGTCCGCGCTGACGGTGCGGCCTGCGCCTGTCCTGTTGCCGAGCTTGGCCACTGCCCGGTCGTAGGCGGGCCGCAGTCCGTTGGCCTCGTCCACGGCGGGGTGCAGGCTGGGATCGTGACGCGGAGGCAGCTCGCACGACATGGTCTCGGTGCCGTCGTCGGTGATGGACTCGGCGAACTTCTCCACGACCGGTTCGGGCGAGCGCAGCAGCCCGAAGGCGTGGGCGAGGACCCGATGCTGGAAATCGGCGTCGTTGGGCTTGCCGAGCGGGCGGCCCAGCGGGAATTCGCACCAGAGCCCCCGGGGCGGGGCCGTGCCCTGGATGTGGGCGCCGATGGAGCCCAGCGCCACCGTGGCGATTCCGGCTTCCTCGAAGACGTGGGCGAGCGTACTCACGGTACGCGTGCACAACGGTCAGACAGGGGTGAACAGAGCGACGTCCACCTCCTGGTCGCGGAGGAACTTTGCGCCCGCAGGCCCGGAGTCCATCCGGACTGCCGAGAGGTCGAACTGGTTGCCCGCATAGGACAGGTGGATGTCGGAAACCTTGCCGATCGTGCCGTCGGCTGCGAGCTCATCGAGACGGTCGATCGGGAACACCGTGTTGAGGTCGAGCGCGATGCCGGTGGCGTCGAAGTTAGGGCTCCAGTGGCCGCACATGTAGTCGCGGCGGCTGCCGTCGAGCACGCGGTAGCCGGTGTCCATCGGTGCGAAATCGTCCTGGTCGGGATGGTGCAGCGAGGCGGAGGTCACGATCGCGACCGTGGCCTCGGCCAACGGTGGGGGCGTCGCGAACGCAGTTGTCTCGAAGTCGGGCATCTCGAGCCCGCCGGTCAGTGCCTTGACATCGGAATCGGCCATGGCGGCAACGCTAGGACTTGCGACAATGCCTTGCTCGGGAGGTGCGCCCGCTGCGGAGGCGGCAGGACCCTCTGCTCCAGCGATCCGGCAGGTCGCAACGTCGCAGAGTCTCCTGCCGCCTCCGCTGCTATGGCATCTGTGTCAATCGGTTCAAGTGCTAGGCGGGTTGTTCCAGGTTGAGGGAGCGTTGGCGGAGGCGGCGCATTCCTCGGAGCCAGCGGTCTGGGTCGGAGGCTTTGCGTTCTACGTAGGTCTGGGCCTCTGGGTGGGACAGGATGAGGAATCGCTCTTCGGCCATGGCCTCGGTGATGACTTCGGCAACGAATTCGGGTTCGACGATGCCGTCGGTACCGCCGTCGGCGAGTCGCTGCGGGGCCATGGCCGTGTTGACGCCTTGGGGGCACAGCACCGACACGCGGATGCCGTCGTCGCCGTGGAGAATTGCTTCCATCTCGGCCAGCTTGATGCAGGCAGCCTTGGTGACCGAGTACGGCGCCGAGCCCATCGCAGCCAGCAAACCGGCTGCGCTGGCGGTGTGGACCAGGTAGCCCTCGCCTCGGGCAAGCATCGAGGGCAGCACTGCACGAGCTGCGTACACGTGGCTCATGACGTGCAGCTCCCACTGGGACTGCCATGCGTCGTTTGACGCGACCACCCCGCCTTCGGCACCAGCGCCTGCATTGGAGAAGAACACGTCGATCGGGCCGTGTGCATCGAGCGTTTGCTCTACGAGGCTTGTGACGGCGGCCTCGTCGGTGACGTCCAACCCGACGCCTTCGCAGCCGAGTTCGGCTGCCACTGCGCCAGCAGCATCAGCGTTGTAGTCGGCGACGACCACATGGCGGGCGCCCTGCGCCAGCCAATGGCGAGCGGTAGCGGAACCGATGCCGCCGCCTCCCCCGGTGATGATCGCTACTCGATCGCGCAGTTCCATGCCCCGTGCTCCTGGTTCAGCCTCTCGGCGTTGTGAACCGGATCAGTGTCGCGCGGCGCAGCGGCTCGTGACGGGGTCTGGAGCCGTCTCAGTCGGCTGCGGCTGTCGCGGGCTCTGCGGTGCCGATGCCGCCGACTTCCTCGCCGTCGTCGATGGCCTTGATCCGAGCCGCGTACGCGGTCTCGGCGAGGCGCTCGGCGCCCAGGTGCCGGCCGGGGCTGGCGCCGTCGACATGGCCCATGATCCCCCGGTACAGGCTGAACCCGCACAGGGCTGCCAGCTCTTCGGGCATGTCGCGGACGTCATCGGGCGCGAGGCTGTAGTACTGATTCTGCTGCTGACGCATCCAGCCCCGGCAGTACTGCACGCTGATTCCCAGGCGCCAGTCGTCTTCGGAGGTGTTGGCGCCGCCACAGTGCCAGGTGCCGCCGTTCACCACCAGCACTGAGCCGGCCGGCATCTCGGCGGCGATGTACTCGGGCTTCTCGCCCGGCTGGGGCTCGTGGTCGAAGCGATGCGAGCCGGGCACCAGGCGGGTGGCGCCGTTGGAATCGGTGAAGTCAGTGAACGCCCAGATGGTCGTGACCATGAAAGGCGGGCGGGGCCGCGGCACGTCGATCTGATCCACGAGGCCGTCGTCGGAGTGCAGGCCCTGGTGCACCTCGCCGGGGCCGATGTGCATGCACGTGGTGCCCGACAGGATCGCCCCCGGCTCCATCAGCTTCTGCGGGAACGGCAGCACATTGCGGTGGATCGGCAGCTTCCAGAACGAGCGGTCCTTGTGCAGCAGGTTGTACATGCGCTTGGTGGCGAACCCCTCGATGCGGTTTCCCTTCGGTTCGACGTTCAGCTCGTCTTCGACCCGCGCGACGGTCTCGCGGATCTCGCTGACCAATGCAGGTTCGATGGCGTTCTCGACGATGCAGTAGCCGTTCTCTTCCACTTCGTCGAGATAGCGCTGAAGCTCAGTTTCGTTCGCCGTGAGGTCCAAGGTTCCGCTCATGACACCAGTCTCGCAGGATGGGAGCGCTCAGGCCTCTTCGACACCGGCGAAGCGCAGGTCGCAGCCGTCGCGCACCTCGCTGGCCCGTCCCAGGAAGTGGCTGTCCTCGACGTTCCAGGTGTGCTCGTCGCCGTGGCGCACTCGCAGGTAGCCGGCGCCGTGGGTCCAGTAGATGCGACCGCCGGCCAGCGTGACGTCGTGGGCCAGGGCGATGTCGACCCGGCGCGGCACGCGTCGCCAGCCGCCGGCGGCTTCGAGATCGTGCCTTGAGATCATGAGCACGCCGCCCGAGACCCCAACGAACGGGATGTAGCGCTCGGAGAACTTCTGGCGGTTCTGGTCGCGCACGGTCGTGTCGAGCCGTTCGAGGTACACGTACTCGGCGGACTTGCCGATCAGCTCGGCGCCGGAGTACTCGTGGGCGAGCACCAGGTCACCGATGTGCTCGGCGCCGTAGTAGTCGTCGTCGTCCATCTTGGTGACCAACGACCCGCCGGCCGCTTCCGCAGCAGCTCGCAGCACCCCGCCGAGAGTCTGCGCGCCGTCGACGCGGACGATCTGCAGGGAGTGGCCGAGGTCGCCGGCCAGTGCTTGGATCTCGGGGTCACTGTCGAAGCCGTCGCCGTGCAGGGCGAGCACGAGCTCGATGCGGGGGTAGGTCTGGCGGGCGACAGTCGTGATGACATCGGCCACGCGGTCCGGCCGCCGTGTCGGGGCCAGGATCGACACTTCGGGCGGCTGAGCGCTGACACCGGTCGACGCAAGGATCTGGCGGGCCCGGCTGCGCAGCGAGTGGTCACGCAGCGCGCAGCGACGCATCTCGATGCTGAGCTGCTCGCGGCGGTGGGCGTCGGCATCGACGACCTCGCCCGACGCCATCAGGTCGTGCAGCTCCGGCCCGAGCGTCGCTGCGAGCGCCGGATCCGGCGCGTCGATGTGCACCAGCACGCCGGCTGCGGCCAGCGCCGCCAGCGCACCTGCCCGTTCGGTGTGATGGCGATGATCGGCAGCCCGGTCGACCACGTGATGTCGGGAACGCAGCTCGCTGAGCAGCTCGCCGCCGATCTGCAGGCTGAACACCGATCCGCGTTCGGGCGACAGCACCGAGCGCAGCGCTGCGCTCTCGGGCTCGCACTCAGCGGACCAGCCGACCGGGTTGACTGCCTCTGGGTTGAAGGCCTGCACGCTGGCCCCCTCCGGCAGCTCGGCAAGCACCGCGACCACCGGCGGACGTTCGAGCGTGCTGGTGCGCAGAGCCGCCTGCGCCACGCGGTCCGAGTCAGCCAGCAGCACGTCGACGTGGTGGTCGCCGCCGTCGCCGACGTGAGGCGCCACTCGGGTGGAGGCGGCGAGCACCGAAGACGCGGTACGACCGGCTGCCGAGAAGTTGGCGCCGAGCGGGTAGCGCGCCAGGCGTTGGACGTAGCGCTGACTGCGGGCCTGCAGTCCCAGCCAGATCCTGATCGCCTTGCGCGCGCGACGGGGCCATTGCCTGCGCACGCGACGCAGCGTGAAACGCAGCCGGCGAACTCGCCAGCGGATGCCGCGTCCAATCCAGCGAAGGTTCCGCAGCCGCCAGCCGACGGCGCGAAGCACGGTGCCGACGAAAGAGGCGAAATCCTTCGGGTGGCGAATTCGACGCAGTCCGGCGCCCAGCGTCGCCAGGTGCCGGCGCGTTCGGGCCCACAGCCGCAGGAATCGCCTGGCGGGACCGTGCAGCTTGCCGGCAAGCCAGCCCTGGGGCTTGGCCTCTTGAGTGACGAGGAGGCTGTCGACGTCCAGTTCGATGACAGTGCCAAATTCGGCCACTGTGCGGCCCGAGCGGCGGGCACGGTGGATGGCCCAGCCGCGGGTGATGCCGACCCGGTGACCTGAGGCCAGGTCCGACTCGCCGGCGGCCGCGGTGCCGAGCTGGTTCTGGAGACGGCCGAGCATCCGGGGGCGGACCTGGGCGCCAGCAGGCACCCGCACGTGAAAGGCCGCTGCGGGGTGTGCGAGGGCTGCACCGCCGGCATCGCCCACGCTGACGCGCGGGTCGGGGTCGAGCAGGCGGCGGAGCCGTTCGAACGCCTCGCCGGGCCGCTCGTCGACCCACACGACCAGGTCGTGGATGTCGCTTGCCAGCACCTGTTCGACGGTGTCCAGCACGTCGGTTTCGTCGTTGTGCCCGGGCTCGACCGTCACCACGAACTGCGGGATTGTGTAGGAGCGGCCCGGGGGTGAGGTGCGCAGCCGACGGTCTGGGATGAGGTGCGAGAGCTTGTCGCGCTGCTGGGTGAGACTGATCGTTTCATCCTCGCTGAGCACCGCTCCAGCGCCTTGGTGCCAGCACAGAGCAGCGCGTTCGGGCACCAGCACCGCCCCCAACGCGTAAGCACGCCAGCCGAACTCGATGTCCTCCGAGCCCCATTGCGTGAACGACTCGTCGAAGCTCCCTGCGGACTCAAAGAGCTTCTTCGACACCGCGAAGTTGCCGCCGGTGACCACCCGGAACACGTCGTCGGCATCCGAGGCGAGGTCGTCGGTCACCTCCATCCGGCGCTCGATCCACTCGGGGTGCTGAATCGGCCGACCGGAGAAGAGATCGGCGAGCGTGCCGGGCCGGTCGCGCACGTCGGGCGCCCCGATGCCGTCCACTTCGACGTGGCGGCGGAATCCCAGCGTGAGCAAGTCGCTGGCGGCGTGGTGCCAGTGGGCGTGGGCGGCGAGCCAATCGGCCTCGGGGACCATGTCGCAGTCGAGGAAGACCAGCACATCGCCCTGCGCGGCACGGGCGCCGTTGTTGCGAGCCCGTGCCAGGCCGAAGCCGAGATCTTCCTGGTGGACCACTCGCAGGCTCAACCGGCTCGGACCCGCTGCGTCGGGGGCTCGAAGCTCAAGCGCAGCCAAGTCGAGGGGCGGATCGGACCCGTCATCCACCACGATGACCTCGAAGAGGTCCAGGGGGTAGGTCTGGCGCTCGAGTCCAGCCAGCGTCAGCGCGAGCGCCTTCGGCGCCTCGTAATAGGGGACGACCACCGTCACCGGCAGCAGCGGCTCGAACACGTCCAGCGGGGCCACCCCCAGCGAGCGCCAGTCGTTACCCCGCACGTCGGCGGGCGGCGGCGTGGGACGGTGTGGAGGCAGCGTGAACAAGGGCGGTCCGTTGCGGTCAGACATCCGTCGCCGGACATCACTCAGCGGCGTGAGTATGCCTCCGCTGACCGCCCCGCCCTGCACGGGGGCCACAGGAGGTCGTTCGTAGGATGACCTGCATGGACGCCGACGGCTCCGGTGCCGGCGATGCAACGGTGAGACCGCTCATCGACTTGACATCACGGCCGTCGACGCTGACCTATCTGCGCGAGGCGTGGCGGCGGCGTGAGTTCGCCATCGTGGTGCCCGCACAGGATCTGCGGGCCCAGAACATGGACACCACGCTGGGTCAGCTCTGGCACCTGGTGAATCCGGCGCTGCTGGTCGGCGTGTACTTCCTGGTGTTCGGCGTGATCATCGACACGAAACGCGGGGTCGACAACTTTCTGGGCTACCTCATCGTCGGCGTCGTGCTGTTCCATCTGACCCAACGCGTCACGCTGGAAGCGTCCGGCTCGATCACCCAGAACCTGGGCCTCATCCGTTCGATCCAATTCCCGCGCATCCTGCTGCCCGCAGCGTCGGTGAACGGCCAGACTGCGGCGTTCGTGCCCGCGCTGGTGCTGGCGCTGCTGGCGGTGCTGGCGACCGGCGAGCTGCCGACGCTGCGATGGTTCGTCCTGCCGGCCGTGCTGGTGGCGCAGTTCGCCTTCAACTTCGGGGTCGCGCTGTTGGTAGCCCGCATTGGGACGACGATGCCGGATCTGCGCCAGATCCTGCCGCACCTGTTCCGGCTGCTGTTCTACGGCTCGGGCGTGATCTTCAGCGTCGACGCGTTCGTGCAGAGCACAGCGTGGCGGCGGGCCTTCGCGCTCAACCCGATCTACGACGTGATCACTTGCGCCCGCTGGTGCCTGCTGGGCGAGCCGGTGGATCTGTGGGTTGTGGCTGGACTGGCGGTGTGGTGCATCGTGATGCCGGCTGTGGGGTTCGTCGTGTTCCACCGGTCCGAGCAGAGGCTGGGCGCGTGAGCGATCCGACTGTCACGGTCGAGGTGCGCGAGGCTCACGTCAGTTACCGGGTGTTCGAAGAGCCTGCCATGGGCCTCAAGCAGGGCTTCGCCCGGGGACGGATGCGCCGCCAGTACCGCATGATCCCGGCAGTTCAGGGCGTGACACTCAATCTGCACGAGCACGAGACCCTGGGCCTGATCGGGCCGAACGGTGCGGGCAAGTCGACGCTGCTCGCTGCGATGACCGGTCTGCTGCCCCTGCGCTCGGGCAGCATCCGAGGACGGTCGCGGCCGTCGCTGCTCGGCGTGTCGTCGGTGCTGCGGCCGGCATTGTCAGGCCGGCGCAACATTCTGATCGGCGGGCTGGCGCTGGGTTTCACCCGCGCCGAGGTCGAGCGCCGGATGGACGAGATCATCGACTTCGCCGGGTTGCGTGCCGCCATCGACCGCCCGATGCGGACGTATTCCGCGGGAATGCGCGCCCGGCTGCGCTTCGCCATCGCCACGGCGCGGATACCCGAGATCCTGCTGATCGACGAGGCGCTGACTGTGGGTGACGAGGAGTTCCGGCGGCTGGCGGCCGAGCGCATCGACGACGTGCGCTCAGCGGCTGGCTCGGTCGTGCTGGTCACCCACAACATGAACGAGATCCGGCGATTCTGCGACCGGGTGGTCTGGCTGGACGAGGGCCGCATCCGGGCAGTCGGCGAGCCCGCCGAGATCGTCGATGGCTACCTCTCGGCCCCCAGCTCCAACTCCCGCTGAAGACTCGGGCGGCTCGCAGCCTGGGGTGCGAGACTGACCCCGTGGCTGCGGGGGCGGGGGTGAACGGCTCGGGCCGGCGCATCATCCTGAACGCGTTCACGATGAACTGCGTCGGTCACATCCAGCAGGGCCTGTGGAGGCGCGACGACACCCGCCAGCGCGAATACACCTCGCTCGAGCCGTGGCTGGAACTTGCCCGCATCTGCGAGGCGGGCTGCTTCGACGCCATCTTCCTGGCGGACGTGATCGGGCTCTACGACACGTACCGAGGCAGCCCCGACACGTCGCTGCGCGAGGCCATGCAGGTGCCCGTGAACGACCCGATGCTGCTGATCCCAGCCATGGCAACGGTCACCGAGCACCTCGGGTTCGCCTTCACCAGCAACGTGCTGCAGGCGCACCCATTCACGTTCTCCCGCCAGATCTCCACGCTCGACCACCTCACCGGCGGGCGCGTGGCCTGGAACGTTGTGACCTCGTACCTGCAGAACGGTGCGCAAAGCCTCGGTTACCCCCGGCTGCCCAAGCACGACACGCGCTACGAGCGCGCCGAGGACTACTTGGACGTCTGCTACAAGCTCTGGGAGGGCAGCTGGTCCGACGATGCCGTGGTGGCCGACACCGAACGCGGCGTCTACACCGACCCCGACCGCGTCCGCCCGATCGACCACGAGGGCCCGTACTACTCGGTGGCCGGGCCTCACTTGTCGGAGCCGTCACCGCAGCGCACGCCGGTGATCTACCAGGCCGGTTCGTCGGACCGGGGGCGGGACTTCGCAGCGAAGCACGCCGAGTGCGCCTTCGTCGTGGGGGGCTCACGAGGCCTCGGACGCGTTGCCGAAGACATCCGGCGCAGGGTGAGCGCTGCGGGGCGTCATCCCGACGATGTGAAGATCATCGCGGGCCTGTCCCCCATCGTCGGCGGGACGGAAGCCGAGGCGAAGGCCAAGCACGCCGACTACCTCGAGACGCTCTCGGTGGAAGCGGGTCTGGCGCACCTGAGCGGCAATCTCAATGTCGATCTCAGCCACATCGACCCCGACCAGCCGCTCGAATCGCTGCGCACCGAAGGAGTGCGCGGGACGGTCAAGGCCCTGCTGGATTCCGCGCGGCCGGGCACCCGAACCTTCGGCGACCTCATCAAGCTGAACATGGCCGGGCAGTTCCTGGTGGGCTCACCCGAGCAGGTCGCCGATGGCATGGCGCGCCGGCTGGACCAAGGCGTCGACGGTTTCAACTTGGTGTATGCCACCACCCCAGGCACATTCGTGGACTTCATCGAAGGGGTCGTCCCAGTGCTGCGCGAGCGAGGTCTCGTGCAGCGGGAATACCAGCCGGGAACGCTGCGCGAGAAGCTCTTCGGCCGCAGGCGCCTGCCCGACACCCACTACAGCGCCGGTTTCCGCCAATAGCCGAAGCTGCGGCCCTCCATCAGGCTGCTGCGAGGGGATCAGCCGGCCTGCGTGGCCCGGGACGGTCCCCGCAACGTGACGCCGCCGTCCACGACCAGCGTGTGGCCCGTGATGTAGCGGGCTTCGTCGGTGCACAGGAACCGTACCGCTGCTCCCACGTCCCAGCCGTTGCCTTCGATGCGCAGCACGCTGGCCCGCCGGCGAGCCTCGGCAAGTTCGGGAGGCATGTCGTCGCCTCCGACGAGCGGTGTGCGCACGGGACCCGGCGCGACACAGTTCACCCGGACGCCGTCAGCGCCGTGGTCGACGGCCATAGCCGACGTGAGGGCCATGATCGCCCCCTTCGAGGTCGAATACGCCGTCATACCGCGAGGACGCAGGGCCGAAATCGACGAGATATTGACGACCGCTCCCCCGCTTGAGTGGGAGATCATCGCCGGGATTGCATGCCGGGATGCGAGCACCATCGAGGTCAGGTTCACGTCCATGACCCGCTCCCAGCGGTCCACGTCCTCGGTGACCACCGTTCCGCTGCTGCCGATGCCGACGTTGTTCACGAGAATGTCCAGCCGACCCCAGCGCTCCAACGCCGCCTGGGTCATGGCCTCGCAGTCGGATTCGACGGTCACATCGGCGCCGATCGCAATGGCGCCGCCGCCTTCGGCGCTGATCATGTCGACGGTGGCCGCGGCGAGATCGGGCTTGCGATCCACCGCCAGCACATGCGCCCCGGCCTCGGCCAGCAGGATCGCGGCGGCCCGTCCATTGCCGATTCCGTCGCCCCGCGCCCCCGCACCGGTGACGATCGCCACCCGCCCGCTCAGATCTGCGCTCGCCCGTACCCCGCTCATCTGAACAGTGTCTCATTGGCGGGCATCCCGAGACGGGCCCAGCAGTACGCTCGCGGCATGGCCGCTGGCGTCCGGGTGCCCGACATCCTGGCGAAGAAGCAGCAGGGCGAGCTGATCACGATGCTCACTGCTTACGACTTCAACATGGCCCGCCTGCTGGACGCCTCCGGAGTCGACATGCTGCTGGTCGGAGACTCCCTGGGCATGGTGGTGCTGGGTTACCGCAACACCATCCCGGTCACCCTCGACGACGTCGTTCACCACAGCGCAGCAGTGGCCCGTGGGGCCGAGCGGGCACTGGTCGTCGCGGACATGCCCTTTGGCACATGCCATTGCGGACCCGACGATGCGATGCGCGCCGCAGCGCGCCTCGTGCAAGAAGGCGGCGCGGCCGCGGTCAAGATCGAGGGCGGGCACCAGATCGCTGAGGTCGTTGCCCGCTTGACCGACGGTGGCATTCCCGTCATGGCGCACGTCGGGCTGCGGCCCCAGTCGGTGCACCAGCTCGGCGGGTTCCGGCGCCAAGCGCGCACCCGTTCCGACGCCGAACTGCTGCTGCATGACGTCAAGACGCTTGCGGAAGCCGGCGCATTCTCAGTTGTGCTCGAGGCGATCCCCGATGACGTCGCGGCCGAGGCCACCACAGCCTCGCCGATCCCTACGATCGGCATCGGCGCCGGCCCGCATTGCGACGGCCAGGTGCTCGTCAGCTACGACGTGCTCGGTCTGTACGACCGTGCCGTGCCCAAGTTTGCGAAGCAATACGCAGAACTCGGCCGTCACGTCACCCAGGCGGCACGGCAATTCGTAGACGAAGTGACTGCCCGGGAGTTCCCCCCGCCGCCAGAGCAACCGGTGTAGCCAACTCCATGGCCCTGCGGCGAGCCGACACCATCTCGCAACTCGACGATGCACTCAGCGACGCTCGGCGGGGTGGGCAGCGAATCGGATGCGTCCCGACGATGGGGGCACTGCACGCCGGCCACACGTCGCTGCTGGACCGGGCCCGCGCCGAATGCGACCTGGTCGTGGCGACGCTGTTCGTGAACCCGCTCCAGTTCGACCGAGCCGACGACCTCACCAACTACCCGCGCACGATGGAGGACGACCGCGCTATCTGCGAACGACACGGCACCGACGTGCTGTTCTGCCCGACGCCCGAGGTCATGTACCCCGGACCCCAACTCGTGACCGTGGATGCCACGCCGCTCGAGGGCTTCCTCTGCGGCGCCACCCGGCCGGGGCACTTCCGGGGCGTCGCCACCGTCGTGACCAAGCTGCTGAACCTCGTGGCACCAGAGCGGGCGTACTTCGGCCAGAAGGACTTCCAGCAGCTCGTGATCATCCGCACGATGGTGCGTGACCTCAACATCGGGGTCGAGATCGTCGGATGCGAGACCGTGCGTGACGATGACGGCCTGGCGCTCAGCTCCCGCAACGCGCTGCTCAGCCCCAACCAGCGAGCGGTGGCTCCCCTGCTGGCCGCTGTCCTGAACGACACCAGCTCGGCGGTCGCCGCTGGCAATGGTGACGCCTCGAAGCTCATTGCCGCTGCACGGGCCACGCTGAGTGCAGAGCCGCAGTTCGAGATCGACTATTTCGAGATCGTCGATCCAGGGACGCTCGAACCCGTGAGCACCGTCACCGCTCCCGTGCGGATCGCCGCAGCCGCATATCTGGGCACGACGAGGCTGATCGACAACGTCGCCGCATCGCCGCCGGATTGATCAGGCGAGGCTGATACCTACTCGCCGCCACGGCGCAGCGTGCTGCGATCGTCCAGCGGCGTCCACGCATCGGCGTAGCCGTCCTGCAGCTCATCGAGTCCGGCTGCCCAGGCCGTGGGGATCCACGCGTAGCGGGATTCGAGCATGAAGACGAGCATGTCCGCCATCCGGCGGGGCTCCAGATCGGCCGTGGTGCCGGCGTCGTAGGCGTCGATGTCGGGGCCGTGAGGCAGGAATGCGTTGTGGATGCTCACGCCGCCGGGCATGAAGCCCTCGAGCTTGGCGTCGTAGGTGCCTTCGATGAGCCCCATCAGCTCGCTCATCACGTTGGAGTGGTACCAGGGCGGCCGGAACGTGTGCTCCTGCACGGCCCAGCGCTCGCGGAACAGAACAAAGTCGACGTTGGCGGTGCCCGGAATGTCCGACGGCGACGTCAGCAGCGTCCAGATCGACGGCGCCGGATGGTCGAACAGCAGCGGTCCGAGCGGGCAGTAGTTGCGCAGGTCGTACTTGTACGGGGCAAAGTTGCCGTGCCAGGCCACGACGTCGAGCGGCGAGTGCGGCAGGTGCGTCTCGAGCAGGCGGCCGTCGTGCTTGAAGACCAGCCGCGTGGGCCGGTCCTCGGCTTCGTAGCCGGCGACCGGGTACAGGAAGTCTCGCGGCATCGCCAACGCGTCCACGCCGATCAGCCCCGGGTCCGGCAGCCGGAACGGCGCCCCGTAGTTCTCGCACACATAGCCCCGGGCGGTCTCCTCCATGAGCTCGACACGGAATTTGACCGCACGGGGGATCGTCGCCATTTCAGCCGGCCCGACGGTGAGCGTGCCCAACTCGGTGACGAGCCGCAGCGTCCCCAGCTGGGGCAGGATCAGCATCTCGCCGTCGGCGTTTGCGAACACTTCGTCTTCCATCGAACGGTTGGCGAAGTACAGGTGCGTGGCTGCGCCGCATTGGGTGTGGGCGTCGCCATTTGCCGCCAGCGTGCAGAGGCCCTCCAGCCAGGTTCGGGGCTCATCTCCGATCCCGACGGGGCTCCAGCGCAACTGCGCCACCGGCGGTGAGCCCTCGCGGCACGGAGAGGTGCGGATGTTGCCCGGGTCGATATCCGCGAGTGCGGTGATGTGGCGCACCGACGGGCGGATCCGGTACATCCACGTTCGCAGCGCATCGGCGCGTGCAACCGTGAATGCGCTGCCGGTCAACTGCTCGGTGTACAGGTCATGCGCGACGCGCTGGGGGCTGTTCTGGCCGATCGGCAGCACTCCCGGTTCAGCCTCGGTTGTGTGCTCGTTGCCGAAGCCGCTCTGATACTCGACGCCGAAATCATCCCCCATAGATGCCAGCCTAGAACGGGACTGCGAAGCCCCTTTTTCGGATCGGGGAATGCTGGGGTTTGCTCAGATGACCGGGCGGCGTCGGCGCATGGTCATCGCGAGCACCGATGCGCCTGCGGCGCAGACCGCAAAGGCCAGCCAGACCGTCTCGAAACCGCCTGTCCACTCGATGACGTAGCCAGCAGCCAAGCCGCCGATGCTGAGCCCGGACATGAATCCGAGCATCACGATGCCCGACGCCCGCCCCGCCAGCGCGACGGGAACACCGGTGATGATGGCCAGCATTGCCACGGCGTTCCACGACATCATCGTGAAGCCCGCCAGCAGTGACATCGCCCACATCAGCGAACCGTGGACCGAGGTGGCCCCCAGCAACAGTGCCAAGGCAACCACCGTGAACGCAGACTGGATCGCTAGCGCGCTGGCCGGGCGGACCCGCGTCTCGGTGAGACGGGCCCACCAGATGCGCGACCCCGCCGCGGTGATGCCCGCAAGTGCACTGGCCATCCCGGCCCAGAAGTTGGTCCAGCCCAGCGCCTGCTCAGCGAAGAGAACCTGGAATCGGCCGACGCCTCCGACGACGCCGCCCATCAGCAGCGAGAACCAGGTGATCTTTACGATGAACGAGCGCTCAGCGAGCGCCATTCGCACCGGTTGGGGGTGCATGGGCCTCACGGCGAACACTGCGTCGGGCGGCGAGTCGTACTCGGGCTCACCATCGGCGCTCGGGCGGGCATCAGGCCGCATCCACAGCCCGATGCCGAGCGCGCACGCCAGCGCAACGGCGCCGTAGACGCCGAACGCGGTTCGCCAACCGAACCAGACAGCCAGCGTCGGCAGCGTTGAGCCGGACAGGAAAATGCCGAACATGACGCCCGACTGCTTGAGACCGGTGATGGTGCCGCGGCGCCCTGGGGGCACGCGCTCGGCGATGAGCTTGTTGGTAGCCGGGTTGCACCAGCCTTGGCCGAGGCCGGCGAACGCCGCCGACCCCATCAGCAGCCACAGGTCGGTAGCGAACGCCATGCCGAACATGCCCACACCTGCGGTGCTGATCGTCAGCACCGTCGAGAACTTCGGTCCCACGCGATCGGTCAGCCGGCCTGACAGCGGCGCGAACAGGGCCGCGACGATCGTGTTGGCGGTGAGGGCCACGCTGAAAGCACCCGTGGTGATGTCGAGAGCGCCGATGAGATCGACCGCCAACACCGCCGGCAGCATCATGGGGATCGGGCCGAGCACCATCGTGGCGACCAGCACGAAGTTCAGGCCGAGGCGTTGCATCGGGCTGTCGCCGGTCGATCCGGGCGCTGCAGGCGCGTCTGACGTTGCCCTTGCAGCGTCGCCCGTTGTCATCGACTGGCACCCTATGTCTGCTGCCCGACAACCGTGCGGCCGCTGTAACTCGGCACAGTTGTGTCGCCAGCCACACCTCGGTCAGCGACGAGGCATCAGCCGCACATTCCCACGAAGGCAGCGGCCGTCCAGAGTGCATAGCGTTCCAGCGTGAATTCTCCCCAGGTGTTGATTCCCGCCGACGACTACGAGCGGCTCGCCGACCGGCTGTCGGCGCTTGACCACGACGTCGAGCCGCTGCTGTGGAGACGCGACGGAGTGAGCCTCCCTGACGGTTCGGCGATTGCAGACGCAGACGGAACGCCGATCGGCGAGGCTGGCTACGCACCCAGCGCCGCCTGCATCTCGATCGGGCTGCTGTTCGGCGGCGACCTAGCGCCCTTCGTCGAAGCCGCCCTCGCTCCGGGGACGCTGCGCTGGACGCAGGCATGTCTCGCCGGCACTGATGCGCCGCCTTTTCAGCAACTGCTGGCCGAAGGCGTGCAGCTGAGTCGCAGTGACGCTCCCAACGACGCCACCGCTGAGCACACGATGTCGCTGGTGCTCAGTACGTTCGGTGACTGGGCTGGGCGCATCGATCGGCGGCGGGCCGGAACGTGGCTGCAGGTGCCATGGCGGGAGGTGCGCGGCAGCCGCTGGCTCATCGTCGGATTCGGATCGATCGGCCGCAGGCTTGCCGCGCTCGCCCGACCCTTTGGCGCACTTGTTGTCGGCGCCCGCCGCAGCGTCGCTGATGACGCCGATCTCGCAGCCGCTGACGCGATGGTCACGATGGAGGCCGTGGCCGACGAGCTGCCGCTGGCCGATGTCGTCGTCCTGACCTGCCCGCTCACCGATGAGACGCGGGGGCTCGTCGACGCCGATTTCCTGGCGGCCATGCGCGGCGACGCTGTCCTGGTCAACGTTTCTCGGGGCCCCGTCATCGACGCCGATGCGCTGCTGGCGTGGCTGGACGCGGACAACGAGGCCACCGCAGCGCTCGACGTCTTCGACACCGAGCCGCTGCCCGCTGAGAGCCCACTGTGGAATCACCCCAAGGTGGTGATGACCACCCACATCGGCGGTGCCGGCAGCGGCATGGCGGCCCGCAACGACGACCTGTTCGTCAGCCAGCTCGAGACGTTCCTCGCTGGCGATACGCCGCGCCTGCTCGTTGCGGGCTGAACCATGAGAGCTGGATTGTTGAGGCCCTGACATGAAGACAGAGACGTTGCTGCCGTTGGGCAAGCTCGATCCGGGACTACGCGCACCTGACGTGCCGCTCGATGTGACGACGATCGGCGAGGCCGCAGCACAGGTTGAGTCGCTCGGCTACGACGCCCTTGTCGTCGAAGAGACGAAAGACGACCCGTACCAACTGCTCGCCATGGCGGCAGTGGCGACCTCGACGCTGGGACTCGGCACGTCGGTGGCGATGGCGTTCCCCCGGTCCCCGACAGTCACCGCGCTGTCGGCTTGGACATTGCAGAAAGCCTCCGCAGGACGGGCGATCTTGGGGCTGGGCTCCCAGGTGCGCGGCCACATCCGCCGCCGCTACGGCATGGACTGGTCTGCGCCGGGCCCGTGGATGCGCGACTACGTCGGCGCGGTGCGTGCGGTGTGGCGCTGCTGGCAGGACCGCACTCCGCTGGAGTTCGAGAGCGAGCACTACAACCTCAACTTGATGGTGCCGCTGTTCGATCCCGGCCCGATCGACCATCCCGATATTCCCGTCCACATCGCAGCGATCAACCCGAACATGTGCGGCGTTGCCGGCGAGGTCGCTGACGGCGTCCGGCTGCACCCGGTGTGCTCGCCCCGCTACATCACCGAGGTCATGGCGCCTGCAGTGGCCCGAGGCGCCGAACGCGCTGGGCGTGACGCCGACGAAGTGGACTGGTGCATGAAGCCCCTGGTTGCTACGGCGCCCGACGAGGCGACGCTGGCCGTGGTGGCTCGCACGGTGCGCGAGCGCGTGGGCTTCTACCTCTCGACACCCGCCTACCGGGCAGCCTTCGATGTGCACGACTGGACCGACGAGGCAAACCAGGCCGCAGTGCTGTCGAAGGCACAGCGATGGGACGAGATCTCGGCGATCGTGTCTGACGAGATGCTCCACACCATTGCCACCGTCGGCACCTACGACCAGATCGGCCGGCTGCTCGCCGAGCGGTACGGCGCTCACATCGACCGCATCGAGTTCTCGATTCCCGTCAATACTCCCGACGACGGCGAGCAGCTCTCGGCAATCCTGGTCGAATTGGGCTCCGCAACCCGTCCGTGAGCATTCGGTCTTCGGACGGCAAATCTCCGGGGGTCTAGGGTCTCGCCGTCGGCTCTTGCCAGTGGCAGGGCCACGTCAGTGGATGCAACAGCACAGCGATGGGGAGACAGCAGATGGGTGTCCTGGACGGACGGGTGGCGATCATCACCGGCGGCGCACGAGGGCAGGGCGCCATCGAGGGCCAGCTCTTTGCAGACGAGGGCGCGACGGTGGTGCTCACCGACGTGCTCGACGACGAGGGCGGACGGACTGCCGCGGAGGTGGGGTGTGAGTACCTGCACCATGATGTGGCTTCGGAGGCCGATTGGGATGCGGTCGTCACCGATGTCGTGAATCGCCACGGTCGCATCGACGTCCTGGTGAACAATGCCGGCATCTTCCAGGGTGCGGGTCTCATGAACACATCGGCTGCCGACTTCGACCGCATGCTCGCAATCAACGCCCGAGGCGTCTTCTTGGGCATGCAGAAGGTCGGTGCCGCCATGGCCGACGCCGAGACGGGCTCGATCGTCAACATCAGCTCGGTCGCCGGCCTCATGGGAACGATGGGATCGTTCGCGTACAGCGCCAGCAAGTGGGCTGTACGAGGCATGACCAAGTCGGCTGCGAAAGAACTGGGCCGCCGCAACGTGCGGGTCAACTCGGTGCATCCCGGCTACATCGACACTGAGATGCTGGCCCAGACCAGCGTGTTCACCGAGGACGACGACCGCACCCGCCGAGTGCTGCGTCAGGTGCCGCTGGGCCGCATCGCCGAGCCCGCCGAAGTCGGCCGGGTGGTGCTGTTCCTGGCCTCGGACGCCAGCAGCTACTGCACCGGCCAGGAATTCACCGTCGATGGGGGAATGTTCGGCTGAGCTTGCTCGGCCGAACCATCGGACACCTCGGCTGAGCTTGCTCGGACGAACCATCAGACACATCGGCTGAGTGGTCCCGGGGCTGAACTACTGTGACCCGCGGGTGTATCCCACGCGGCGAGGTCTGAGATGAACTACGACAGCGGAAATTTCCGTGCGGATCTCCGAGCCGGAATCGTCTCGGCGATTGTGGTGCTGCCCTTGGCACTTGCCTTCGGCGTGGTGTCGGGTCTGGGGCCCATCGCAGGTCTGTGGGGGGCGGTCGCCGTCGGCTTCATTGCCGCCGTCGCGGGCGGCACACGGGTGCAGATCTCCGCCGCGACGGCACCGGTGGCTCTGGCGGTGTCTTTCGTCCTCGTCAGGTATGCAGATTCACCGGTCGAGGCGCTGACCATCATCTTCATTGCGGGGATCATCCAAGTCCTGCTCGGGTTGTTGCGGATCGGCAACCTGTTCCAGTACACGCCCCACTCGGTGACGTCAGGCTTCGTCAGCGGTGTCGGGGTGATGGTGGTGCTGCTGCAAGTGCTGCCGTTCTTCGGCGCCGACCCGGTGCTGGGCAATCCGATCGACTCGATTCGCCACTGGGACGACGCGGCCCGCGACATGGACTTCCACGCGCTCGGTGTGGCAGTCGCCACCTTCGTGATCTGCGCCGGGTGGCCGAAGCAGTGGCGCAAGTACGTGCCCTCAGCAGCTGGCGCCCTGGTGTGCGGAACCATCCTCGGCGCGTGGATCTTTGACGGAGCGCCGCGAATCTCAGAGGTAGTGGAAGCGCCGTCGTTCTGGGCCATGGAGATGCCGGGCGGCGGTTTCTGGACAGCCGTCGCGGCCGCCATGACCATTGCCCTCATCGGCTCGCTGAGCAGCCTGCTGAGCGCCTCGGCAGCCGATTCAATGACCGGTCACCAACACGACCCGAACCGTGAACTGCTGGGCGTGGGCATCGGCAATGCGGTAGCCGCAATGTTCGGCGGCCTGCCGGGTGCGGGATCACCAGGTGCCACTCAGTCGAATATCCGGGCCGGAGCACAGACCCGTGTCTCGGGCGCCGTCTCCGCAGTGGTCGCACTCGTGCTGATCGTCGTGCTCTCCGGCCTCATCGACAACGTCCCCTACGGCGTGTTGGCGGGCATCTTGCTGTGGCTTGGGCTCAGCCTCATCGACTGGCGACTGATCACCCACCTGTACCGGGTGCAGCCAGAGCACATGCTGGTCATGCTGCTGACGCTGGGCCTGACCGTGTTCGTCGACCTGCTCGTGGCCATCGCTGCGGGGATCGTCGTGGCAGCACTCGCTGCCAGCCGTCGCTTCGAGCGGCTCGAGCTCGACAGCGTTCTGTCGGTGCCGATGCTCGACGCTGTGTTCTTTGCCGACAGCGACCGGGTCGACATCACCCAGTTCGATGCGTTTACCGCACGGGTCGGCATGGTGAAGATGCGTGGCAGCTTCACCGTTGCATCGTCGAACCGGCTGCGGATCGCCATCAGCAAGGACATCCAAGAGCACGAGGTCGTGATCCTCGATTTCTCCGAGACCAGCTACATCGACGACAGCGCTGCACTGGTAGTCGAGCAGCTCATCGACGCCGCCATGGAACACGACACCGAGTGCATCGTGATCGGGCTCGACAGCCTGCCCTCGGGAAGCCTGCAGTCGCTGGACGTGCTCCACCGGGTGCCCGGCGACCACTTCGTCGCAAGCTTTGACGACGCCCGCTTGATCGCTGCACGACTGCTCGAGATCAACATGGAGACCAGCTCGGACACCTGAGTCCCCGCGCCTCACCGGCGACCGAGGCGCTCAACGCCTCAGTCGAGGGCCTAGTACAGCTCGGGAACGAAGGTCTGGTCCGACATCGGCGGCCGCACGTAGCCGCCCGATGGGTTGCGCTCGGGCAGCTCAACGTGCTCCCACGGAACGGCTTCGTAGGGAATCTGCGACAGCAGGTGGGCGATGCAGTTGAGCCGGGCTGCCCGTTTGTCGTCAGCATCGACGACGAACCACGGCGCCTGCTTGATGTCGGTATGCGCGAACAGCGTGTCCTTGGCCCGAGAGAAATCCACCCAGCGCGTTCGGGCTTCGAGATCCATCGGGGACAGCTTCCAGCGCCTTGCGGGATCGGCGATACGGCTCTGAAAGCGGCGCTCCTGCTCCTCGTCGCTGACCGAGAACCAGTACTTGATCAGGACGATGCCCGAGCGCACGATCATCCGCTCGAACTCGGGGCACGAGCGCAGGAACTCCTCGTATTCATCGTCGGTGCAGAAGCCCATGACCGGCTCGACGAGCCCGCGGTTGTACCAACTGCGGTCGAAGAGCACCATCTCGCCAGCCGCGGGCAGCTCCTCGACGTAGCGCTGGAACCACCATTGGGTCTTCTCACGGTCGCTGGGCGTCCCGAGGGCGACCACACGCACCACACGTGGGTTCAGCCGCTCGGTGATGCGCTTGATCGTGCTGCCCTTGCCAGCCGCGTCCCGTCCCTCGAAGATGACGACGACCTTGAGCCCCTTGTGGCGGATCCAACGCTGGAGGCGGGCCAACTCCTGCTGCAGCAGCTTGAGCTCCTGCTCGTACGTGCGACGAGACAGGCGACTCTTGCGCTTCGGTGGCCGTACAGGCGCCTCATCTTCCGGCTCGTAAGCGGAATTGACATCAGGCCCAGTGCCGGTCTCGCTTTGCGACGCAGCGCCTCCCGGTGCGGCCGTCGTCCCCATAGGTTCGGACAGTATCCGAGCGGCTCGCAGGACGAGGACCCGGGCGCTCAGAAGGGCTTGGCCGGCGCGTGCGCCTCAGTCGCTGCCGAACGCCACTGCGCCTCTGCGGTCGAGCACCGTGGCATACAGCATCCCGAAGATCACGACGACCGCACCCGCCACGGTGATGAACTCGGGATATTCGCTCAGGAATACGGCTGCCCAGAAGATGCCGGCCACGGTCTCCACCGGCGCGAACAGAGACACTTCGCTTGCGGGTGCGTACCTGGGTGCGTAGCTGTAGGACAAGCGGCCAAGCGGGTTGCAGACCAGGCCCATGACCAGCATCGCGGCAAGCGCCTGTGCGTCCAGCGAGGTCGGATTGGCGACGAAGGCCGTGGGGATCACCAACAGAACAGAGGCCAGGATCAAACCGACGACGCGACTCATGCCCTGATAGCGGCGCCAGATGACTGTGCTGGCGGCGAAGCAGATCACGGCGATGAGGGCCAGGAAATCACCCAGCAGGTTCGGCGAGCCCACCGATGTCGAGACCACCAGGCCGATGCCGACCACTGTGAGCACAATGCCCACCGCGACACGGGGAGACGTCCGCTCGCGCAAGCCGATCCATGCGAAGCCAGCGGCCAGCACCGGCGCGGATGCCACGATCGCGACCACGTTGGGGATCTCGGTGTGCGTGATCGCCGAGATAAAGGAGAGCTGGCTGACCGCGCCGAGCACGCCGATCGCCAGCAGCGGCTTCTTGTCGGCGCGAAGAGATGCCAGCGACTCTGCCGATCGGCGGATCGCCATCGCGCCGTACAGCACCAGCGACAGCACACCGACAATGAAGGCGATGTCGAGCGCGTCAGCCCCCGAGGTGCGCACCCACAGCGAATCGGTGGAGACCAGCAGCATGCCGAGGGCCGCGAGGCCCCAGCCAAGGCGTCGGCTGCCGTATCGGGCCATCACGAGCGTCGGATTCCAGAGCATGTGGTGCCAATGCAGGGTTTCACGTCATTCCACCGCAACTGCGGCCCAAAACTTGGTCACGAGGCCGGAGTGCCCAGATTGTGTGCCCCCAGCGCGCCCGTGGAAATGCGACGGTGTACGAGCCTGGCCGCAGCCAAGTCTGACAGTGCAAAACCGACCGATTTGAACAGGGTGATCTCGTCGTCGGATGTGCGGCCCTGATGGCGGCCGGCGACGAGTGACGCCAGGTCAGCGGCGATATCGCTGGCCGAGATGACCCCGGCGTCGAGCGGTTGTGCCAGGTCTCCCGCCCCGACAGCGCCGTCAACGGTGTCGACGAACAGTGTCGCCGCCATGACGCTCGCATCGTCGGTCTCTCGCATGTCGGCCCGGAAGGACCCGACCAGATCGACGTGGGTTCCGGGCGCCAGGAGGTCGCCCCGCACCAGTGGGCTGGTGGAGCCAGTACCGCAAGAGATGACGTCGGCACGCTCGACGGCGTCGTCCAGCGATGTGGCCGGCTGTGCCGGCAGGTCGTGGTCGGCGAGTTGTTGTGCCGTGGCGGCGGCCCGCCGCGGGTTGCGGCCCCACACCTCGACAACTTCGAAGTCCCGAACGCCGGCGTGGGCGAGCGCCAGGTTCGGTGCGAGATTGCCGGTGCCGACCACAAGCAGGCGACGGGCGTCGGACCGGGCGAGGCGGTCGGCCGCGAGCGCCGAGACGGCTGCGGTGCGCCGCAGCGTGAGCTCGTCGCCGTCCAGCACTGCGCTGAGCTGCCCGGTCTGGCCGTCGAACAGCAGGTAGCCGGCGTTGATGGTCGGCACGTCGGTGCCTGCATTGGAGGGGTAGTAGGTCACGGCCTTCACCCCGAGAAGCTCGCGGTCGATCCAGGCGGGCATGACCAGCAGCGAGCCGGTGTCGCCATCGGGCAGGCCGACGTCGTGGATCTCTCGTTGCGGCACGTGTGCGGCGCCGTCGCCGAGCAATTCGGCGACGGCAGCCATCAGCTCATCCCACGGCGTGGCCTCTCGCACCGCCGCCGCGTCGAGCTGCAGCATCACCCAGATCCTGGACCTGGGCCATGCCAAACGACGCGCGGCAGCTGCTTGTCTTTGTCGACGAACGGCAGGGTGTCGACCGTCGCCGTGTGCGGCATGCCGTCGTAGTCGTGCAGAGACACCGACTTGGCGAACCAGTCGTCGCCGCCGAGCGGTTCGTCGAAACGCACGTAGCCGACGCCCATCTCCAGCGTGGGCGACCAGGTCCCGATGGTCACGTGGCCGACGTGCTGGTTCTCATAGCTGACGCCCATCTGGGGCTCTGGCATCGCTGTGGGGCACACGAGGCCGAACAGCAACTGGCTGCGGTCGGCTCGCTCCAGCGCCGCCTTGCCGATGAAGTCGTCTTTGTCGAGCCGGACGAATTGGCCCAGACCGGCGCCGTAGGGCGTCAGGTCCCGTTCGATGTCGCTGCCGTTGTCGAGGATTCCGGCTTCGATACGCCGAATCCCCATGGAGGCGCCGGTGCTGAACTCCATGCCGAGCGGCTCGCCGCAGGCGAACAGGCCGTCCCACAGGGCGTCATAGTCGGTGGGCTCAGGCCCGCTGTTGGTGTAGATCTCGATGCCGACTTCGCCCGTCCAGCCGGTTCGAGACACCCACAGCGTCTGGCCGCAGATCTCGAAGAAACCGGCGCGGAAATACCGGAAGTCGGTCGTCAGCCCGCCGCCGATCGCTGCATCCAGCACGTCGAGCGACTTCGGCCCTTGGATCTGCAGCACCCGTGAATTGGGGTCGAAGACCTTGACCTCGAGCCCGATAGCGAGGGCGCCCAGCCAGCTCAAGAACTCGCCGTTGGCGATGACGTACCAAAAGCGGTCGTAGGCGAGGCGCATCAGCACTCCGTCCATCAGGATCGAACCGTCGTCGTCGCATGCGAGCCCGTAGCGGCAGCGGCCGATGCCCAGATCGGCGACCCGGCACACGAGAACGCGCTCAAGCAGCTCGACCGCATCGGGACCCTCGATCGCCAAAGGCTTCTCGGGGACGTCGTACAGCATGACCCCGCGGCGCAGCTTCCAGTAAGCCGGGATGGGGTCCTCGTCGGGGCTCGACTTCATGGGGTACAGCCGGTTGCAGTACACCGCGTGGACGGTCTGATCGGTGGTGTAGCGGTGCGCGAACGGCGACCGGCTGATCCGGTAGGGCGCCAACGAGATCGTGTCGAACGACTCGACGTAGTAGTGCCGGCTAGTCCTCACATCAGATCCTCCGCACGAGCCCCGAAACTGCGAGGAGACCGGTAGACGCCATGGCTGACGGTGCCGTCGACGACGTGGAGTTCCCAGATGGACGCCTTCTTGCAGCGTGCCGGGTTCACGTCGATGCCGCCGTAGGCAAGTCGCCAGAGCACCTCGGGAATCACGTCGCCGTGGCTGCACAGCACGCTGTCGCCCGCCTCGCCGCACAGACGCTCCACGAAGGCCTCGCTTCGCCAGCCATCGGCACCTTCGGCAAGCTCGGCGGAGATCTCGATGTCCAGTCCGAGCTTCGCTGCGAGCGGCTCGATCGTCTGGACACAACGAACGCTGGGACTTGTGAGCACGCGCTGAATCGGTGCGGAGGCGAGCGTCGCTGCGATGGCCTCGGCTTGGGCGTGACCCATCGGGTCGAGCGGCCGGTTGCTGTCGTCGCCCTGCCAAGCTCGCCGGTCGCCTGCCGAGGCGTGACGGACGAGATACAGCACGCCCGAAACGCTAGAGCCGCGCGGGAGTGTCTGGCGTCCCCGCGCGACTACGGGACCCCAAGCACCGTGTGCGACGATGAGCGCGAGTCGAACAGGGGTGAGCGATGAGCGACACATCCCAGCATCCAGAAGCCACCGATGACGTTCCCGGTGCGGCAGTGCCCACCACTGCGGTGCCCGCACTGCCTGCCGGGGAGTTCTCCTGGCACCGCCTCATCGGCGTCGACGAACTCGACGTGGGCCGGGTCACGACCGTCACTGTTGAGCGCGAGAGCTTGTGCGTCACCCGCACCGAGGCAGGCTTCGGCTGCCTCGCGAACGCATGCCCGCACCAAGGCGGTCCGCTCGGCGAAGGCAGCATCGAGGGCGGCTGGCTGCGTTGCCCGTGGCACGGCTACGACTACTCGCCGCACGACGGCAAGCCACCGCCGCCATTCGACGACGCACCAGCCGCGTTTCGCACCGAAGTTCGCAGTGACGGTGTCTACGTGGCGCTGCCGCTCACCGACCAGCGGATCCGCACTGTGTCTGACCAGCTCGTCGAGACGATGACGGCGTGGGGCGTGGCGTGGGTGTTCGGCATGGTCGGACACTCGAATCTGGGCTTTGCCGATGCCCTGCGCGTGGCCGAGGCGGACGGCTCGCTGCGCTTCATCGGCGTCCGCCACGAGGGCGCCGCTTCGTTCGCTGCCACGGCCTACGGCAAGTTGACAGGCGGATTGGCTGCGTGCTTCGCCATCGCCGGGCCGGGCAGCACCAACCTGCTCACGGGGCTCTACGACGCCAAGATGGATCGAGCGCCGGTGCTCGCGCTCTGCGGTCAGGTGCCCTCGAGCGTGCGGGGCCGAGGCGCCTTTCAGGACACCGACCTGTCAGCGGCGTTCGCCGATGTCGCCCGGTATTCGGCGACGGTCCAGGCCGGCTCCGATGCGGCAGAACTCATGAACCTGGCCTGCAAGACGGCCCTGGTGGAGCGAGACGTGGCGCACCTTGTGCTGCCCGACGAGGTGCAGGTGCAGCCGGCGCCCGCCGGCGAGCGCGCTGCCGGTTCGCCGCAGGGCCGCACGGGCGATCGCGGCATCTCGCCGGCGGCCAGTGCGCTCGACGCGGCGATCGAGGTGCTGTCGGTCTCAGCGCGACCGATGATCATTGTGGGCCACGGCGCCCGCAGCGGCATCGACGACGTCGTGGCACTGGCCGAAGCGATCGATGCGCCGATCGCCACGACGTTCAAGGGCAAGGGTCTGATCGCCGATCAGCATCCGCTCGCCTGCGGGGTGCTGGGTCGTTCGGGCACGCCGATCGCCAGCTGGTTCATGAACGAAGCCGACGCTCTGGTGACCTTCGGCGTGTCGTTCGCGAACCACACCGGGATCGCCTCGTACAAGCCGATCGTCCAGGTGGACTTCGACCCTATGGCGCTCGGACGGTTCCACGCAGTGACAGTGCCGATGCTCGCCGACGTGGGCGTTGGGGCCCGGGCGCTCGCCGGGGCGCTGCGAGGGCGGGCCGGCACCGGCAGCGCCGCAGCCGAGGTGGCAGCGCGCTGGGACATCTGGCGCGCCGAGAAAGAGCGCCGACAGGTCGACGACCGAGGAAGCGGGGTGAACTCGGCGATCGTGTTCGAGGCCCTGAGCCGCCTCGTTCCGGCTGACGCCATCATGACCGTGGATGTCGGCAACCACGCATACTCGTTCGGCCGCTACTTCGAGCCGTGCGGGCAGGCGGTGCTCATGTCGGGCTATCTGGGATCGATCGGGTTCGCGTTTCCGGCCGCCATGGGCTGCTGGGCCGCGACCCAGCATGGGTCGGGCGCACAGGCGTCCCCTTGGTCAGGCCGAGCGGTGGTGTCGGTGTCGGGCGACGGCGGCTTCGGCCAATACGCCATGGAGCTGACCACCGCAGTCAAGTACGGCATGGACATCACTCACGTGCTGCTCAACAACGCCGAGCTGGGCAAGATCTCCAAGGAGCAGCGAGCGGCCGAACTCGACGTGTGGCAGACGGCGCTGCACAACCCGAGCTTCGCCTCCTTCGCCGAGCTGTGCGGCGCAATGGGCCGCCGAGTGACATCGGCGGACGAGCTGGACACGGCGCTCAGCGACGCGTTGGCGCACCCGGGCCCGGCCCTGGTGGAAGTGTTGACCGACCCGCTGCTCGTCTGAGGGAGTGACGGCCGGCGCTCACTAGGGTCTCGCAGCGATGAATGAGCAAACGGCAGAGGAATCAGCCACAGCAAGCATCGGGCTCGAAGACGCTTACGCAGTCGACGGGCCCGAGGCCAACCGGGAGCTGTACGCCTCGTGGGCGGAGACGTACGAGTCGGTCTTCCTTGCCAAGAACGACTACGAGTACCACCAGCATGTGGCAGCAGCGTTCTGCGCCGCTCAAGGCAATCTCGACGAACTCGACGGGCCCGTGCTCGACGTGGGCTGTGGCACAGGCGTCGTCGGTGCCGAGCTGGCACGGCTCGGCGTTGGAGTGATCGACGGCATCGACATCTCGCCCGAGATGCTGGCGAAGGCTGCCGTCAAGAACCACGACGGTCACTCGACCTACCGCTAGCTCCTCGAAGCCGACCTCACCGAACGGCTCGACCTCGAGGGCGGGTCCTACGCCGGCATCGTGAGCGCGGGCGCGTTCACCCACGGCCATCTCGGCCCCGAATCGGTCAGCGAGCTCCTGCGTGTGGCGCGCCCCGGTGCGCGCTGTGCCCTGGGCATCAACTCGGCGCATTTCGCCGAAGTCGGCTTCGGCGACTGGCTCGCCGAGCGCGCCGAGGCCGGCGTGATCAGCGGGCTCAGTTTCGAGATGCGACCCATCTATGGCGGCGCCGACCCTGACGACCCCGACCGGTGGACACGCATCGCCGTCTTCACGGTCGCGTGAGCCCCTCTGTTCGAGCGCCGGGCACCGGGCGCCTGATGCTGACCAGCCGCTACTGGCGGTAGGCGAACGTCTCGTTGAACCGGGATTGCAGGTAGGCGCCCGAGGTGGTCGTGGGGTACTTCGGCTGCTCGCCCTCGCCGAGACAGCTCGGCAGACACTCGACGACCGTGTCGTAGGACGGGTTGACGAACGTCGGCACCGAATAGCGGTCTCGGTTGCGCGGCGACTGCACCCGGTGAACGGTGGCGCGGTACCGGTCGTTGGTCCAGCGGGCCAGCATGTCGCCGAGGTTCACGACGAAGCTGCCTGGCGGCGCGATGACGTCGTGCCATCGGCCGTCGATGTCCGCCAGCTGCAGGCCGGCTGTGCCGTCGATGTGCAGCAGTGTGACGCAGCCGTAGTCGCTGTGGGCGCCGCAGCCGAGCTGGTCGGGTCGCGGTTCGCCCACCGCCGGGTAGCGGATGAGCCGTGTGCCGACGAGGGGGCGCACGAATCGTCGATCGAAGTAGGACGGCTCCTGGCGGAGAGCCTGCGCGACCAACCGCAACAGACACTTCGCTGCTACGAGTACTGCAGCTTGGTATGCCTCGAGCGTCTCCCGGAATCCCGGCAGGGCCGGCCATTGGTTCGGCCCTTCGAGGGGCGACCGGTGAGGGTCGTCGAGCGGCACCTCTGGGCCGAGATCCAAGGTTTCCTTGAAGTCGGCTCGCATGCCGGGCTCGAGCAGCTCGCCCTCGACGCCGGCGTAGCCCCGGTGATGATCGGACAGCTCGATCGCCAGCGACTTTTTGTCGGCGAGCGGTTGGGCGAAGAACTCCCTGGTCACGTCGAGCACGCCATCGAGCAACTCGCCCGCGACACCGTGGCCGGTGATTGCAAAGAAGCCGATGCCCCGGCAGGCCGCGTCGATCTGCGCACACACGTCGTGCGCAGGCGCGCCGGGTGAGATGTCGATTACCGGGATCGCTGTGCCGTGCTCGCCGGTCATGGCACGCAACGCTACGGGTGCCGGGGCGCGCCGAAGCGGGCCGACGGAGGGGGCAGCCGGCCCGCTTCGGGTTGGGGAGGACTCAGGTGGTCGAGAGGGAGCTGTGCGATCCGATGTGACCGCCCCAGCGGTGAAGACCTCGGCGGTCCTTCCAGCCGTCCTTGCCTTCGGGCCGCTCGGGATGCTCATCGTTCACCACTGCGGTGACCTTCTCGATCAACGCTTCGGTATCGATCTCGCGGCCGTGCTCTGCAGCGTGCTCGCTGATGGCAGCCACAATCGCATCGACCAGGTCAGACACCTCGACGCCTTGCGCGGCTGCGATGTCAGCCAGCGTCTCGCCGTCCACCATTCTGTCGCGCAGCGCCTCGGGCTCCAGGCCGAGCAACTCGGCGACTGAGTTCACCGCAACGCGGTGTCCGAACTTGCCGCGGCGATGATCACAGTCCTCGTGATGCTTCCGGGGTTCGCCGTCATGGTGAGCCCGAGTGGCCTCATCGTGATGATCCCGGGGTTCGCCGTCATGGTGAGCCCAGATCGCTTCATCGTGATGAACCCGGGGTTCGCCGTCATGGTGAGCCCAGATCGCTCCATCGTGATGAACCCGGGGTTCGCCGTCATGGTGAGCCCAGATCGCTCCATCGTGATGAACCCGGGGTTCGCCGTCATGGTGAGCCCAGATCGCTCCATCGTGATGAACCCGTGCGAGGACCTGGCCTACGTTCGTTTGCTGCTGTTCGGTGACACCGCTGGAGTCGCCGCTCTGGGCGCCCGCCGAGCCGATCGTAAAGGTCAGGGCAAGCACGCCCGCCATCGCGGCAGCGAGAAGTGCAACCAGCAATCGGCCTCTGCGTCCCCTGACGGGAGTTCGTCTGCGTCGATGATTCTGGATCGGTGCTTCTACTTCGTTGTCAGCCATGCCGTCACTCCTTTCGGGAGGGGGAAGTCGGGCACTTCAGACTCTGACGAGTGATGCTGAATACCTCCTAAGACAAACCTGAAATTACGTTGAGATTCACTCACCGCTTGCGCGACAAAGCAAACAACCCGTGAACATTTGGAGTCATTGAGGCGCTGTGTTCAGCCGGCCTCGGAGTGGGTGACGGGCTCTTCGCCCATCCACTCACGCAGGGTGTTCTTCAGCTTCGTCTGCTGGATGAACAGGTCGTGCTCTGGACCGGCAGGATCGTCCGACTGGGGGGCCTTCAGGTAGAACGACAGCCACTCCTGCACGCCGCCGTGGCCGGCGCGCTGGGCGAGGTCCAAGAACAGCGCCAAGTCGAGCACGATCGGTGCCGCAAGGATCGAATCACGGCACAGAAAGTCGATCTTGATCTGCATCGGGTAACCGAGCCATCCGAAGATGTCGATGTTGTCCCAGCCCTCTTTGTTGTCGCCGCGGGGCGGGTAGTAGTTGATGCGCACCACGTGATCGATCTCGCTGTAGAGATCGGGGTAGGTCTCGGGCTGCAGGATCGTGTCGAGGACGCCCAGTTTGGACGTCTCTTTCGTCTTGAAGTTCTCGGGATCGTCGAGCACCTCGCCGTCACGGTTGCCCAAGATGTTGGTGGAATACCAGCCGCGCAGGCCCAGCATCCGGGCCTTGAGGCCCGGCGCCACCAGCGTTTTCATGAGCGTCTGGCCGGTCTTGAAGTCTTTGCCGGCGATGGGGACGCCACGACGCTGCGCCAGCTCGGTCATCACCGGAATGTCGACCGCCAGGTTCGGGGCACCATTTGCGAATGGCACGTCGCTCATGAGCGCCGCGTAGGCGTAAAGCTGACTCGGCGAGATGTTGTCATCGTCGGCGGCGAGCCCCGCTTCGAATGCCTCAACCGTGGCGTGCACCTCGGTGGGCTCCTGATAGGCCTCCGTCGAACCGCACCACACCATCACCAACCGGTCGCATTCGTTCTCGGCCCGGAAGCGCTCGATGTCATCCATCAGCGCCTGTGCCGCGTCCAGCTTGCTCATCGGAGGCTTCGTGCGGGTGCCTTCAAGCCGGCTCACCCAGCGGGGGTCGAACACGGCGTCCATCGCCACGATGCCTTCCAGCTCACGCGAGATCACGCCGAGATCACGTTCTTCCAGCACCCCTGCTGTGCGGGCGCCCTCGAGTGCGTTGGGCGTGATGGGGTCCCAGCCGCCGAAGACGAGATCGTCGAGCTCGGCCAACGGCACGAAGTCGCGGATCAGCGGATTGCGGCCGTCGGCCCGGCCGCCGAGGCGGATATGGGCCATCTGGCTGACCGAGCCAATGGGCGCCGCCAGCCCGGCCCGTGCAGCGAGGACTCCCGCGATGAACGTGGTGGCCACCGCGCCCATGCCGGGCGTCAGCACGCCGAGCTTGCCCGTAGCGGGCGCGATCTGAGGTTGGTTCATAGCAAGAACGCTACGTGCAGCCGGGCCGGGCGGGCTCAGGCGGCCAGCGGGGCCGTAGGCGTGAATTCGACGTCGAGGTGCTTGACGCCGTGGATGAACGCCGCCTGCAAGGTGTCGGGCTCGTCGACCGCGACGATGTCGGGCAGCCGGTTGAACAGCTCCCGGTACATCACCGTCATCTCACGACGTGCCAGATGCGCGCCCAGGCAATAGTGCGGGCCAGGACCGCCGAAGCCGTACTGGGGGTTCGGGTCTCGCAGAACATCGAACTTGAAGGGGTCGTCGAATACAGCGGGGTCGCGGTTGGCGGCGACGTAGAACATCGCGACCTTTTCGCCCTCTTGCATCTCTCGCCCCTCGAAGACGAAGTCGCGGGTGACGGTGCGCCGCATGTAGCCCACCGGGCTGGACAGCCGCACGATCTCTTCGACAGCAGTCGGCGCGATGCCCTCGAAGTCTGCGGCCCAGATGGCCCGCTGATCGGGATGTTCGGTGAGATAGCTCAGCCCCCATGAGATGGCATTGCGCGTGGTCTCGTTGCCGGCCACCACCAGCAGGACGAAGAAGCTGGCGAGGTCGGCGTCGCTGAGCTGATCGTCGGGCAGCTCGGCATTGACGAGCACGCTGGTGAGATCGGTGCCGTCACCGCCGCGTTTCGCCTGGGCGACCTCCTTCATCAACTCGGCCAACTGCCCGCCGGCGGTGAGCAATGCGGTCAAGAAGTCGAAGTCCTCGGGCTGGTACTCAGGATCGGAGATGCCCAGGATGACGTTGCTGGCCTCGAACACGCCCTGGTACTCCGACCGCGGTATGCCCATCAGGTCGCACACGATCTTGAGCGGGAGCGCCGCGGCCACCTCGGTCACGAAATCGCAGCTGCCCTTCTCGCACACAGAGTCCACGATCTCCGCCGCTGCCGCCTGAACCCTGCCGTCGAGATCGGCCAGCATCTTGGGCGTGAAGCCCTTGGCGACGAGGCGCCGCAGCCGGGCGTGGCGCGGGTCGTCCATGGCGATCATGGAGCTGAAGAACTCGGTGAACTCCGGTGGCGCATCCAGCATGGTGATGCCGGCAGCCGAGCTGAACACCTCGGTGTTGCGCGAAACCGCGGCGATGTCGGCGTGCCTGGTGACACACCAATAGCCAGGACCCGGCTTGACGACTTCGTCGTCGTAATCGGGCTCTTCGAACCAGTCCAGCGGGGCCTCGGCATGGTGTCGAGCGATCACCGCATCGATGACATCGGCGGGCTGCTTCCAGAACCACGCCTCCATCATGTTCGGCACATCGGTGTTCCACTGGCGCATGGCAGCACGGTAGCGCCGCGCCGCGAACCGCAGGCACGGCCCGCGCGCCAAGGCGCGACAGTCCGGGCCGCACGCGGGGCCATCTGGCACGATGTACCGCCGTGACAGCCCAGCCAATACCCCGCGAAAGCCCGCAGCTGAACTACATCGTGCACGGAGCGGGGGCGATCGGATGCGTACTGGGTGCCCGGCTGACCCAGGCAGGGCGCTCGGTAGCACTCATTGCGCGAGGCGACCATCTGGCCGCTTTGCAGCACACGGGGCTGCACATCTCGGGTTACACCGAAGGCCACTTTCGACTGCCTGCGGCCCGCCGAGCCCACGAGCTGTCGATCGATTCGAACACCGTCGTGCTGCTGGCCATGAAGACTCAGCACACCTTCGAGGCGATCGAACAGCACCGTGAGCTGTACGACGACGTGCCGCTGTTCTGCTTTCAGAACAGCGTCACCAACGAGGAATGGCTGACTGAGCAGGGCTTTCGGGCCTACGGCGTCATGGTGCGAATCGGTGCTCGTATCGACGAGCCAGGCGTGGTCACCCACACCGGTGCTCGCCGGGCTCAGATCGGATGCTGGCCCACCGGCTCCGACGAACTGTGCGCGGCGGTGGTTGACGACTTTGTTGCGGCAGACATGCGCGCTTCGGTCGACGACAACGTTTCTGTCGCCAAGTGGGGAAAGCTGGTGCTGAACCTCACGAACGCGTTCTCGGCGCTGATCGACCTGCCGGTGCAGGAGTGGTTCTGCGACGAAGAAACCCGCTTCTTCATGGCCGACCTGCAAGAAGAAGCAGCAGATGTGCTGGATGCGGCGGGGATCTCGCCGATCATGGACGACGGCAAGGATTTGCGCGCGTGGATCGAGCGCATGCGCATTCCGGGCCGGCGCGAGCCTCGCGGTGATTCAGATCCGGTGATGCACAGCTACCCGTCCACCTGGCAGGACTTGCATTTCCGGCGTCCCACCGTCGAGGTGGAGCACTTCAACGGCCGAATCTGCGAGCTCGGCGAGAAGTTCGGCATTGACACGCCGCTGAACCGGACGCTGAACGAGCTGTGCCAGGACGCCGCCGCCCGCCGCCTGGGACCGGGCACTGAGACCGTGGCATCGCTGCGCGCCGCCGCCCTGCGCTGATGCCGGTGCCCGGGGCGGGATTCGAACCCGCACGCTCCCGAGGGAGCCGAGGGGTTTAAGCCCTCTGCGTCTGCCAGTTCCGCCACCCGGGCCAGCCAGCGCGGCCGCTACGTCCGCACCTCCCATCATGCTCGCTCGCAGACCCGATCACGATGCGGTGTCGCTCAGGCGGCCTCGGCTGCCCGCCACAGCTCGTCATACACCGGCCCGGCGGTTTCGGCTTCCCGCCACAGTTCATCGCGCACCGGCCCGGCGGCATCGACGCCCAGTTCGTTGCTGACCACGATGCCCTCGATGGCATCGGCCACGACAGCGCCGAACGGGCGTCCTCGCACGCGCACGGCGACCACGCAATCGCCCGACGGAGTGCGCTGGATGGAGCGGTCGAGCTCGTCGGAACGGGGCGGGCTCTGAAAGCTCGGAGCGGTGAGACCCAGCGAACGAGCCGTCATGGCGAGCGCTCGCACCGTCAAGACGAACCGGCCGGAAGGGTCGGGGGCAGGGCCGCCGGCATCTCGCTGGGCGCGCACTGAGGCGCTCCCGGCACGGTGCGGCCGGCTGCGGGCGGGCGAGGCATCGACCAGCCGGAGCGGTGCGGGTGGGTGGGTTCGGGGTGTAGCTGGCATGTGCCCAGCATCACCGGGGGGTGTGACATCAAACGGGCGACACCCTGTCAGCGAGTCGGGTGAATGCTGCAGCCCCGCGGCTACGGCCACAATGGACCGAGATGGCAAACGCCGCCCCCGGAATGCTCCCTGCCCAGCAGGTCACGCTCGACGCGATCCGCACGCCCGGACCCGAACGCCCGACGTACGCCGGCGATTTCGCTGCCGAATTGCGAAACCGGGCTGAGTCTGCGCTGGCCGAACTGGTCGACCCGGCTCACGACATCAACAGCCGTGGATTGTGGGTGCGCAAGCGAGATCTGGCGGGCGTCTTCGGCTGCGAAGCACGGCACCTCGCCGAAGCCGACGCCCCCTTTGCATGGACCGTGCCCATCGCCCGCGGCATCGTGCTTCACAAAGCAGTCGAGCTGTCCACCCATCGGCGATTCGAACCCGAAGACGCCGTCGACGCCGCCCTCGAACGTCTCGTGGCCGACAACGACAACCTCGGCAGCTTCCTGGCCGATGCATCCGACGGTGAGCTCGCGGACCTGACGGCCAACTGCGTCGCGCTGCTCACACGCTTCAGCGAGACGTTCCCGCCGATGCAGCGTGCATGGAGGCCCACCGCCGAAGTCTCCGCCCGCGCCCGGCTGTGCGGCGGGGCCTTCGTGCTCGTCGGCAAGTACGACCTGACGCTGGGATCGCCGGCGCCGCTGGGCGGACCCGACGGCCGCCAGCGCGCCGGCAAGGTCATCATCGACCTCAAGACCGGCTCGCGATCACCGACCGACCCCGAGGACCTCCGGTTCTACGCACTCGTCGAGACCCTGTCGATCGGCGTGCCCCCGCTGGGCATCGGCTCGTTCTACGTCGCCGAGGGACGCCTCGAGCACGAGACAGTCACCGCAGGAGTGCTCGACAGCGCCCTGCGCCGGACAGTCGATGGCATCGGCCGGCTCATCGCTCTCCGCCGAGGCGATCACGAACCCAGCCGGGTTCCCGGGCCGCCATGCCGTTGGTGCCCGATCTCAGCCGAATGCAGGCCGGGTCAGGAGTGGTTGTCGGACCCCGACGACTGAGCGATGCCGCCGCTGCGGGCAGATCGCAGCCCTGCCGCCATGTCATCACGGCGGGCTCGCCATTCTTCGGTGGTCAGGCCGAAGCGCACATGGTCTTCCCAGACTCCGGCGATCTGGATGTATCCCTGCGCGATCCCTTCCGAGCGCAGCCCCAGCTTTTCCACCACGCGCAAACTGGCAGCGTTGCGCGGCATGATCGACACCTGCACCCGGTGCAAGCCCGCCTGATCGAAGGCGAATCCGAACACCGCCAGCAGCCCTTCGGCGACCAGTCCCTTGCCCGCCAGCCGCTCGTCGATCCAATAGCCCACATGGGCGCTCTGGAACGCCCCGCGCGCCACGTGCGAGATGTTGATCTCGCCGCAGAACCAGCCCTCATGCCACAGGCCGAAGTCGAACGCCGTCCCCAGCGAGCGTTCGCGTTCACGCACGCGGCAGCGATTGGTAAACGCCTGCGGGTCGCGCGACGGATCAGGCACGCCTGCGGGCGGCCGGGGCTCCCATTTCACAAGCCAGTGACGGCAGCGTTCGCGGACTTCGTTCCATTGGGCGAAGTCCGACGGCACGAGCGGGCGAAGCTCGAGCCGCTCGGTACGCAGACGACTCACGCCTCGCACAGTACTGGCGCGCCGCCGCCGCTCACCGAGCGGCATCAGCGTCTCCCCCGACATCTGGGTTATCCAGCGCCAGACGGAGTTCGGCGGCTGGGCTGGCCTGCGCTTCGCGGAGCTCAGCCGCTGGGCTGGCCTGCGCTTCGCGGAGCTCAGCCGCTGGGCTGGCCTGCGCTTCGCGGAGCTCAGCC